>Ga0207040_1056_pt1 | contig 34060 bp, 31 predicted proteins | sample Alteio_BWMinCont_72_FD_153279 | JGI IMG/M metagenome (GOLD analysis project Ga0207040, IMG submission 153279) | Enriched cells from forest soil in Barre Woods Harvard Forest LTER site, Petersham, Massachusetts, United States -... | ecosystem: Environmental > Terrestrial > Soil > Temperate forest >... | reverse complement strand
GGAATACCTCAAGCTGTACCGCAACGAAGAAACCGTTCACCAGTTGTCGGGATATTTTGCCTTCCTGGGCATTTTCATTTCCTGCCTGGGCCTGCTGGGGCTCGCCATGTTTACGGCTCAGCAGCGCACCAAGGAAATCGGCATTCGCAAAGTGCTGGGAGCCGGGATCCCGTCCATAATTTCCCTGCTGTCGGGCGAATTCCTGCTATTTGTGCTCATTGCCTTCCTGGTCGCCTCGCCCATCGCCTGGTGGGCCATGCAGAAGTGGCTATTGGATTTTGCCTACCGCGTGCATGTCGAATGGTGGATTTTTGGCGTGGCTGGCCTGGCGGCCTTGTTCATCGCCATTTTGATCATTAGTTTTCAGGTCATCCGGGCTGCGATTGCCAACCCCGTGACTTCCCTACGTACGGAATGACCAGATCCCGTGAATCCGGTTTCCCGGAAAGAAATGCTCTGTGCGCCAGGGGCTGCTCGCGGTCGGGCTACCAGGTTTTCTGTCCACTTTTCATCTTGTCGATGGTGTCCAGGTAGGATTTCTTTTCACCCGTGGGGACGAGGTCGGCTGCCTGCTGTTCCCAGGCGATGGCATCGTCCTTTTTCCCGAGCTTATACAGGAGGTTGGCGTAGGTGTCCAGGAAGTTCGGGTCCCGGTTATCCTTGAAGCTCTCCTTGCTCCAGTCCAGGGCGGCAGAGATGCAGCTCATGTCGTCGCAGTTTTGGAAGATGGCCCAGGCATAGGAATTCAGGTCCGAAGGGTCTGCCAGACTGCCACAGGCCTGAAGATATCCGGTGACCGCTGACCGGACCCCGGGCCAGTCGCGCTTTCCCAGATAATAGGAGACTCTAGCTTTTGCAACTAGTTCCGGCGCTTCCCGGGGATATTTTGCGGCAACGGCCGTGCGGATGGCAGACCAGTCGGGCTGCTCCGTTTTCTGTTCAGGAAAGCGGGAATAGATCTCCTCCCGCAAGATGATGTTTTGCGTGACCCGCTCCGCGGTGCGGGGTCCCAGCACGGAATCGACCTTTTGGGCTTGCTCGTATAAGACGGGGAACCACTTGTCGCGGCTGCTGCGGGTGCAGGCGCGGATGAGCTGCAAGCTAGTCCGATCGTACAGGTTGACGCCCGTGTTCAGGTAGTCCTCCGCTCCTTTCTGGCCATTTTCCAAGTCGTAGGCATCGAGCGCGGCGTAGGCAAAGCGGCGGAGAAAACCCGAATCTCTTTCGCCGGCCTGGTATTTTGCCAACATGCGATAGTATTGCTTGTCCGGATCCAGGGCATCAGTTACCATAGTGATGAATACCTCCGGTGGGCTGGATCCCAGGTTCCGGTGTACCAGATTTCCATCCGGGTCGAAAAACAGGTAGGTAGGGTAGGCCTCGACGCGATACTTCCCGGCAATGGCGTGCGCGTCCGCATACCAGGTTTTTACTTCCGCATTGTCCTGGTTCGTGCTGTCCAGCTGCACTTCCACGGCAATGAAATGGGCATTGACGACGCTGCCCACGGATTCCAATGGGAAAACTGAGCTGCTCATAAACTTGCAGGGTCCGCACCAAGTGGTGAAGCAATCCATGAAAATGAACTTGTTTTCAGCCTTGGCCTTGGCTTTGATCTGCTGCCAGCTCAGGTCATGGACAAATTGGACGCCTTTTTCCTGGCTCTGCCCCAAAAAAGGGATCAAAAGGAAACAAAAAGCTATTTTTTTCATACCGTTAGGTTTACTGTAAGTGAGCGGGAATCGGACTGGATAAAGCAGAATTATGGCGAATGGCCCTTGGCCCCCGAAACTGCATGCTGACATTTTGGTCCGGGAAATGTAAGGTAGGAATAATTCCTATTTGACCATTTCCAGAAGAAGGACTGGAATCCTGTCAATCGAGCAACGGCTCAGGGCAAATGCCTGGGACGGAGATAGAAAGATCCTTCCATGGATCGGCTGTCCTTGGATTAGTCGTAGCTTAGGTCAAGAAACGCATTCGAACAGGAATCGAATGGCTGCCGGTTCCCGTTCCTAACCTATCAGCTGATCACATGAGTATCATTTACGACGTTCCGATGGTCAGGCAACTCGATACCAACCTTTGCTGGCATGCCTCCGCGGAAATGATCTGGCGATATTGGCAAGAAGTTACCGGCAAGCAGGGACCGATGAATTCAATGCTCCAAAGATACGCAGCCAACAAAGGCCTGCCCGTGAGTGCAATCCGGCTCCTGGCGGAAAAAGTGGGCCTTACTACGATAACGCCTGTCCCAAGCCCCTTTTGTTTCAACAGCGCGGAGATCGTGGAAAATGCCTTGCGGCAATTTGGTCCGCTATGGTGCGGCGGAAATTGGTATGGCGCGAGCCATGTCATTGTCCTGACGGGAATAGATACCGAGCAAAGCGTCGTCCATTTGAACGACCCCGGCGGAGGCGGACAATGGCGCACCGAGAGCGTTACCTGGTTCAACCTTTCTCTCTACAGCCATATAGAAGCCTGCGTCCTGTGTAAAGACCCCAAAAGCTATTGACCGCTCAGCAAGGAATCCGGTGGATAATCTCGGGAGAATTTTGCCTCTTTGGAACCGGATCCGGCCCCTAGGCTGAACGGCGGGTATAGAAAGCGTTCTGCTGAGCCACACTAATGGTTATTTTTGGTCGTTGCACATGAAAAGGAAGAAATTCATCCAACTCTCTTCAGCCCTAATCAATACGCCTTTGCTTTCCGCCTTTACCCGCTGGGATCAGGAACAAAAGCTGACCAACTGGGCCGGCAACGTGGAGTACAGCACGTCTAAAGTTTATTATCCCAAGGGCTCTGAGGAATTAAGCCGGCTAGTCAGCCAGCTGCCCAGGCTGAGGGCCCTGGGAACCCGGCACTGCTTTAATCGGATTGCCGACAGCAAGGATGCGTTGATTTCAACGTCCGGCTTGAACCAGGTGGTCTCTTTAGACGCAGACAAGCGCCTGGTAACCGTAGAAGGCGGGATCAAATATGGCGAATTGTGCCCTTATCTGGACGCGAAAGGATTTGCCCTGCACAACCTGGCTTCTTTGCCGCATATTTCTGTTGCGGGTTCCATTTCCACGGCGACCCATGGTTCAGGAATTGGCAATGGCAACCTCGCGACCGCCGTGCGGGCCTTGGATATCGTACGAGCGGATGGCGAACTGATCCATCTTTCCCAAGAGAAAGACGGAGAACATTTTTTAGGCACCGTGGTTGCTTTCGGAGCCTTGGGTATCGTTTACCAGGTTAGCCTGGATATCCAGCCGAGTTATCAAATGAAGCAGTATGTCTTTGAAAACCTGCCCATGGCACAGCTCGGGCATCATTTTGACCAGATCATCGGGGCCGCCTATAGCGTAAGCCTGTTCACCGATTGGCGGGGAGATTCCATCAATGAAGTGTGGATCAAGAATCGGACGGACAGCCCAACCGACTATACCGGCGTTTCTGACTTTTATGGAGGGAAGGCCGCCACACAGAACATGCATCCGATCGCGAGCCTGTCAGCGGTGAACTGCACGGAACAATTGGGCGTGGCAGGTCCCTGGTATGAGCGGCTGCCGCATTTCAAGATGGGATTTACGCCCAGTAGCGGAAAGGAGCTGCAATCCGAATATTTCGTGCCGCACCAGCAGGCAATGGAAGCGATCCTAGCCATACAGCGCCTGGGTAAGCAAATAAGCCCGCATCTGTTGATATCCGAAATACGCAGCATTGCGTCCGATACGCTGTGGATGAGCCCCTGCCGGAACCAGTCTTCGGTAACCATTCATTTTACCTGGAAGCCGGAATGGGAAGCGGTGCGACAGCTGTTGCCTTTGATTGAACGAGAACTGGCTCCTTATAAGGCGCGGCCCCACTGGGGTAAACTCTTTACCCTGGCTCCGGACCTACTTGACCAGCGCTATGAGAAGTTGGGGGATTTTCGAAAATTGGTCGCCAGCTTCGACCCGAAGGGTAAATTCCGAAATGATTTCGTCGATAAATACCTTTTTACCGCCTAGGGCTAGGGCCCGGTGACCAGCTTTCCTTTCATTACCGGATGGATGCTGCAATAATACTCCGCGCCACCGGGAAAGATCCTGCTCCAGGATTTTCCGGGATGCAGGGGACCTGAATTCCAGGACTCGCCCCCCGTTGAAGTTATATCGTGGTCGACCAGGTCATGGTTGATCCAGATCACGCTGTCTCCCGGCTGAATCGTCAAACGGTCCGGCTGGAAGCGCATGCCCTTAATCTCCACTGTGTCCGTCTTGGGCATGCGCTTTTCGGGCGGCGCCGAGCATTGCATCAAGAAAATAGCCAGCGACAACCAACCGGTAACACCCAGCCGGTTGGCCAAAAAATTAGACATTTAACCGGCAATTTTTTTCTGGACCATTTGAGCATGTTCGAGATGGGTCCTCAGCACCGGCAACACCTGCTGTAGCAAAGCTTTCAATTCAGCATTCTGGCTCTGGGGAATCAGGACGTTCTGCACCGTGGATATGACTGCCTGGTGGTAAGCCACTTCATTGTCGATATACGCTTTGTCAAAGCTGGCGTCGGACTTTCCGTTCAAGGATTTTCGGGTCTTAGCCGCATCCGAATTGAGTTTTTGACTAACCGCATTGTCTTTTGGTGTCACACCCAGTTTTTTTACCAGGGCCGTTGCCTGGTCAATCACCGACTGATGATCCTTGGCCATAGTTTGGGCAAATTGGAGCACGTCCGCGTTTTTGGACTTCTTCTGCGCGATGGATGCGTAATTGATGTCCACCTGGTTGGCCGTGACGGCCACCGATGCAATTTCGGGATCGGAAAGCTGCGGAGTTCCTTGAGCATATCCGGAAGTGGCCGGAAGCTGGGCGAAAAGGAACAGGGCAGAACCGGTAGAGAAAAGGTTCTTCAAGATTTTCATTGCGTGAGTTTTTGTTGTTTGTGTCCCTATTGGATTAGGTCGGGCCCAAAGGGTTACAAAACAAGAGCGGAACTTATCCACCAACAGGCATAGCCCTTCGGTCGGACTGCAGTCTGCGTCCCGGCACCCCGGCCAGCTAGGGGCCAAGCGGACTAAGCGGTAGCTGACTTGCGGGAAAGTTGCACCAGGGTATATGCGCCGACGGCCATGACCAGGTCCCGAACGGCGACATCATAATAATGTCCACCCAGGATCAATTGCAAGGCGATGGCAACCAGCCAGAGCGCGACGATGGTTCCGCCCACAATGGGCCTGACCAAAACCAGGATACCCGCAACAATCTCCACAATGCCCACCAACTTCATGAACAGAGACGGGTCCATCAAGGACTTCAGGCGATCGTCCAAATAGGAGGACCAGTTGGTCAACAGGTTGGTGAATTTGTCCAGTCCAGCTACGATGGGCACCAGTCCGTAGGTAATTCTAAGAAGCTTTTGCGGGGCGAGTGTATTTGACATAATGCTTGGTTTGCGTTACATTGGATCGGAATGAAGCCCAAAGGTTACAAGGAATCTTTTGTGTAACTTTTGAAAACATTTTTGATCTAATTAGCAATTGTTGCGATGAATCATACGGCCATACAGGAACGGCAAGGGCAGCTTTCCGATCAGGAAATCATCCGGCGGGTCCTCCAAGGGGAAAAGCGCCTCTTTGAAGGGTTGATCCGTCGGTACAACCAACGACTTTATCGCGTGATCATGGCCATTTTAAAAAATGATGCGGATGTCGAGGACGTCATGCAGACCGCCTATATTAAGGCCTATCAACATCTCGAAAAATTTGAGAGCCGGTCAGGCTTTGGAACTTGGATCACGCGGATTGCCATCAATGAAAGCCTGCACCAGCTCAGGAAATATAAACAGATGCCGATGACAGAACACGAGGATAAGGGAAGGCTGGAGGCCGGGCGCATTGGGCCTCCGGTAACGCCGGAAACCTTGTTTCTCAGCAAGGAACTGGGAAAGGAATTGGAACAAAGCCTGCTGGAGCTTCCCGAGAAGTATCGGCTCATATTCGTCCTGCGGGAAATGGAAAATCTCTCGATAGCGGAAACCCAGTCCGTATTGAATATTACTGAAGTGAATGTGAAGGTCCGGCTGAACAGGGCCAAGTCCCTGCTGCGCAACAAGCTGAATCAATATTACAAGAACGACCAGGTCCTTCCGTTCCATCTCACCCGCTGTGACCGGGTAACCCAAGCGGTGCTCAGCCAGTTGCATATCCTACCATCGGCCGACTGATCCCTTTTTTTCAGGCAGATGCATTCCGGGAAGGCATACCGAGAAAGATTTGCAGTGGACTATCGCATAGATTCCATGGCTCCGGGCCAAGGTTGGCCCAAGTCTCCGGAACTCGATGAGGGGGGATTAATTATTTGCTGACTTTATCGATATCGATCGCATCGCCGGTAATGGTCCCCGTGATCGTTACCTTATCCCCTATATACTTGGAGACCTTTTTGGGATTATTGATCGTATACACTTTGTCCCCGATCACAAAGACGGGAGCATATCCTTCCTTGACACATTTCTTGGCACAGTCGGCATGCCCGGGGTTATTGCCCTTTGCGCCGCAATGGGCATCGCTGATGTATCCGGTCCAGGTGCCTTTATCTGCTGCAAATGCAACGGCAGAGAAAAACAAAACCAGCAACATGACAAACTTTTTCATTTCGTGTGATTTAAGTTGACAGATTTGTTACCCCATAGTTACGAAATTTTCTCCGAAGATCAATCCCCGAAAACATCAGAATTGCGCTTCCGATGGTCGTTAATTCCTCCAGTGCGGGGGATGCCGCCATCCTTGCCCTCTCCAGTCTTTCGACGATTGGGAGCGCCAGCCGCCAGCCTGCCGTGAGCGAATTATGCAGTGGCATTACCGCTCTGCTTGCGTTTTGATATGGTCTAGGACTCTTTTGTGAATATGATGAACTATGAAATCACTCCATAAAGGTCCAATAGAAGTTGGGCAATATTTTGTTCACATGCCAGGTTGTTCCTTCCAATAGGGTATGACCATTGGGCAATGCCGTCAGCTTATATTGCTCTTGATTGGAAACCCAATAGCCATGGAGATGGGCAGGGTGGATTTTATGAAGGCTGATTTCCTTCATGGGTTTGCGAATTAGCCCGAACTAGCCGATCCCATTTTTTCCTCCGGCGCCTGGAATTCCCCGGTCCCAGCCTGGCTACAGCAGCAACCTGCCTGCAAGAGTCCCGGAATCCGGCTGAGCGGGAATAAAAATAGACCCGGAATTTCCACGAAAAATCATTATCTTTTCTTTGTTCGGCACATAAGTCATTTCCACGGACGGATTTTGGACCGGGTTGAGCGATGGGTCCTTATCCTGCAGAAGATATTCGGAACCCTTTCCCGGTTTTGTCCATTCTGGTACGCATTGCCTGCCCGGCTTCCTGATTCCACTTTCTTACCTCTAAATCCAAACGATTTCTGCCTGCCTCCCAAAGCAGTAACAGGTTCCTATGCGGTATGGCTTGGGTTATCCGCTTGCTGGTGCAGGAGATCTGCCGACAATCTGGCGAGGCCGGGCGAACATTCGCCTTAAAATAACCAAAAATGAAAAACAACCAGGCTGCTCCTTCGCTCAAGCTTTTTGGCGCCCTTGGGATGGTTTCGCTGGGTTTGGCAGCAACCAATACCGCCCTCGGACAAAATCCCAGGCTGCCCTCAACTGAAATAACGATCCGGGTGGTGGACGAAAAAGGGAATGGGATTAAGGGGGCAACTGTCCAGATTTTGAATGCGGAAACCCCTTGCGTATGCGATCCCTACAACGGCACCAACAAATGCGTGATCAGCGTGCTCCAATCCAAAGAGACCTCCAAGGACGGCTGGGCGGTATTTGAAGGCGCTGATTTCAAGCCCACCAAGCAATACATCGCGGCGGTGAACGCGGGTTGCAGTACCCTCAAGGACTGCGGACCCGAAGGGCCCTCCAAGGACTGTTCGTTTGTTTCCGGTAATTCCCAGCACTACATAAGCAATGAAAAGGGCGGCTATGATAAGGGGATTCTGCTGGAGCTAAATTCCGGCAAGACGGAAAAAATCAAGCCAAAGAAAGAAGAAGGCATCAAATCCGCGATACCCGAATTTGAATTGGGTCTGGGCGGCGGTTATGGTTTCGGGATGAATGGCAACTTGCTGGGAGAAAATAAATCCTTCACCACCATTTCCAGTACCACAACGGGCGTATACGGATCCTGGGCGGCGGGGGAAAACTTCTACCTGCGGCCAACATTTGGGATTTGCCCCGTTTTGTCTGCCGGAGTGGAGCTGGGCTATACCTACGGCAAGAATTATTCGTGGACTACGAGCAACAGCAATGCTACTTCCCAAAGTAGCCTGTCTTATAGCGGAAGATATACCAATATCAACGCCACCCCCCTGGTGGTGATTTATCCCTATGAGAACTATCACATAAAGCCCTTCCTCAAGCTGGGCGTTCAATTCAACCTGTCCAATTCCATCAAAGCCGAATGGAATCAGGTCCAGAGTTTCGACAGCAGCACCACGACAACTAACCAGGCAGGAACCTACAAGGGAACCTTCAGCGCCGGGTTTGTTGCTGGCCTGGGCATAGACTATAAATTAGGCAACAATTGGGCCCTGACGGGAGAATTGAATTTCAGTAACACCCAATTCACCCCTAAAACCTGGACCCTGACCAAATACGTGGTGAATGGAATGGATCAACTTAATTCCCTGGACGTTTATCAAAAGCAAACCGACTATTTAAAGAGTCTTTCCGGCGGTTCAACCACGAATCCCAATGCTCCGGCCCAGGCACTTCGGTATTCCGCACCCGCCAGCTATCTGGGAATCCGGCTGGGGATTAGCTTTTCGTTTTGAGGCGGCGATGGTAAGGGTTACTTGGATACGCGAATGATTTTTTCCCGGGTTCATTTGCATGGATTTATTCTTTGCGCATCCTTTAGTATTTGGCCTCAATGACTTCCAGGGGGACCCGGTCTTCTTCCTCGGCGAAACTGAACTTGAGGTACAACTTTCCATATTCTTCGCACAGGCCGGCCTGAACCGAGATTCCTGTTTCCTTGCTGTTCCATACGGGATGATGGTTCCGCAGGTAGTTGCGCATTTTATCCTCGTATTCGCGGGGCGGTTTCCAATTGGTCCCGATTTTCCCCGCATAATAGATCTTAAATCCGGGCGGTTGTTGGGCGGCAATATGCAGTTTAGCCCGGTGTTCGGGCAGGGTGGCATCGTACAGAAAGGCGTTGGGATCCAGGCGAAGGGCTTCCATATGGACCGTGGCCTGCTCCCGCTCCGATGGGTCGTAGGCTCTCAGAAGAAACGCGGCTTTGAGCGGGGGCTGCCAACCGCGGGGATAGGTCTGCCGGACAAAATAGCGTTTTCCCCGGGCCAGCCGGTCACTCAGCAGGGGTTCGTTCAGTATCGGGAAGGGATTGTACATGATCGTCCCCGTTATGCTACTGCGCCTACTCCGATCGCCCGCATGACCAGTTTTTCGCCGAAGCGGTTTTTTACGCTGTCGATCGCCTGGTAGAGCCGGATCATCTCCTGGGTATCCTCATAGAGCTTGATCTGGTAATTGCCCGGCACCAGGTGGGTGAACCGCACTCCGATCAGCCGGACCCGCAGCCTCCGGTTATACAGTTTGTCGAAGAGCTCGCGGGTGATCTGCAGGAGCACATGATCGGCATTGCTGTAATCCAGGGTCCGCTGGTGGGTCTCGGTATCAAAATTAGCGTAGCGTACCTTAACCATCACGCAGCCCGTGAGCTTGTTTTCCTGGCGCAGGGAAAAGGCCAGGGCTTCAGTCATGCGGACCAGCTCCCCATACATGAACTGGACGTCGATGCTGTCACTGTGAAACGTATTTTCCGTGGAGAGCGATTTCTGCTCATGATAGGGGAGGACGGGCGTGTCGTCCAAGGCATTGGCCCTCCTCCAGAGTTCGGTTCCGTTTTTACCCAGCAGGTTTTCCAGCATCTCCCGGGGGATGTCACTGAGTACCCGAACCGTTTCCACGCCCATGCGGATCAGGAGCATGGCCGTTTGCTTGCCGATCCCGGGGATCTTGCCTACGCTCAAGGGTGCCAGGAAACTTTTTTCTTCCCCGAAGGGAATTTCCAGCTGGCCGTCGGGCTTGGCCTCATTGGTCGCCACCTTGCTGATCAGCTTGTTGCTGGCCAGGGCATAGGATACCGGCAGACCGCTTTCCCGAAAGATCTTGCGTTTCAGCTCTGCTATAAACAGGCTGCACCCGAAATACTTGTCCATCCCGCTGAGGTCGATATAGAATTCGTCGATGGATGATTTTTCAAACAGGGGTACTGTATCCGTAATAATTTCCGTCACCAGCCCGGACTCGCGGGAATAGCTTTCCATATCTCCCTTGATTACGATGGCATCCGGGCAAAGCCTCCGGGCCAGCCGCATGGGCATGGCACTATGAACGCCGAACTTTCGGGCCTCATAGCTGCAGCACATCACCACGCCCCGGTCGCTGGAGCCGCCCACAATCAACGGCTTACCCCGGAGCCGGCTGTTTTTCAGGCATTCGACCGAGACAAAGAAAGCATCCAGGTCCATGTGCGCAATATGTCGTTGCGATGAAATGAGCATCGGTAATGGGTGCGCGGCCATTGGCCGGCCAATGTAAGTAAAGTTAAACAAATTTACTAAAATATTTAGTAATGTAACAATAAACGGCTGACCGGGCAACTATAGGATAGCGGAGAAAATGATAAAATCAATAAATATTGCTTCATTAATAAAGTTCTGCCATTTACTGTAGTCTGAGGCTTTTGTCCTTTTTTCCGCCCGCTCTAGGTAAATAAACTATACATTTAATTCATCCAAAACTATAATCAATATGAAAATGCTCATCGTCCTCCTTTGCTTTACCCTGATCGCCATTAATGCAAACGCACAAACCTCCTCTGGCTCCGACGAACAGCTCAAATCCCTGGCATTAGCCACTCAAGCAATCTGGGACGCCTTTGCAAGAGGGGATGCAGCCCAAGTGGCCGAATTGCATGCTCCAAATGTTGAGAAATATTTCGGAGGAAATAATGTGATCCTGGGTCGCGCCGCTTTGCAGAAGGAATTAGCCGAATGGTTTAAGACAGCAAAGGTTGAAGTATTAGTGAAAAAAATAGAGAGCACGGTTTTTGCCGGCCAGACCGCGATTCAGACTTTTATTTTTTCCATCAAATCGACCCCAAAGGGCGGCGGCAAACCGGAGATCATTAATGGGAGGGCCATGCTTGTTTTTATGCTTGACAAAACGAGCCCTACCGGATGGTTGTGTTTGAGAGAAATGACGCAGGAAGCGCCTGACAATAAGTAATCATCCATGTCAAAGAACGGTTGCCAAGCAGGCTTAGATAACCAGACCATTATCCCACGCGGATGCACAAGGTTCGATCCATCAGCATTCATAGTCCAGATGGTTCCAAATACCTTGTCTATTTTTGATGTATCGGTGTTTCCAAAATTGATGTAAGCAATATTGCCACTGTTCGATATATTCAAGCGGGTAAGACCTGATGTGCAGGTATTCTTGGATTGTTTTTGCGATTGTAGAGCTGCGGAAAATTTAAAATTTTCCGCATACATCGTACCACTTCCAGATTCGCTGAAGCTGACAAACGATATCGTTGATTTCGACTGATGCAGCGGATTCGGCGACTGGTATTTCTTTTTGACTGTTTGCACTTCAATGATCGGCTCACGATCCAATTCCTTGAGGAACGTTTCTTGCGAACAGCCAGGTTATGACAGTTAGTATTGGGCAAGCTGGTTCAAGAGCCGGAGAAGCAACAGTTGAACATTTTCAATGACATAATTGAAATGGTACGTTTTTGGAATATGGTTCATTATTTTGCATATCGTGCTGATTTCAAGTTTCATACATTTTTCAGTAAGATAAATCCAGTCCTATATATTCTTAAGATACCTTCTATTAGAAAATTTTATGAACGAAAGGGAGTTAATATTCCCCAAGCAATCGATGAGGCTTTTAAGCGGCCAGATATTGGAATAAGCAACTTACGTGCCGGTGCAGTGATGCACGGTCTGATATTTCTAATTTGTCTCGGGATTGTAAATTTGTACTATGCCTTTTTCAAGCCCTTCGGATATCCTAAGTCAATTGAGTTATTATTTTGTTTGATAATTAGTATCATAGCAGATTATTTTCTGTTGTTCAAACAAAAAAAATACCTGGATTACTTTAAGAAATTTGAAAAGATGTCGAGAAAGGAATGGAAGAGATGGGTTTGGATAAGTTCAGGTACAATAATAGGAATCTTCTTTTTTTTCGTAGGAAGCTTTATTTTATTTATTCATAATAAGCACTAAACCTATGTCGGAAGGTTTCTATATGGTGGAATCACCAGATTGATGACTCATTATGAATTCTCATTATGAATAATGGTAAAGGAATGGTTGAAGATAGGTTTCGTAGCGTCTTTATTTGGTTTTTCGTTTGAGATATGCTTTGTGAGCTTCGTTTAGTAGGTTATGAGATTAAGTGAGAAGGGATCCGCTTTGGATTTCAACTTTGGATATTTATGGATTTTGATGATTCCCTGTAATAAACCACGAGATCAGACAATACGGGTACATCATACATTCCGGTAAAACCTGATCGATTATCTTTAACAACTCATAGTGAGCCAACTGCACCGTTTTTTTTCACTATCGTTCGATTGATTGTCTATCCCTTACTGAGCCTTACGCTCGGATTGTATTGGTAGGATCACGGAAGTCACTTATTTTCTCAGGCAGCAGCCAATTGGTATCATGTTGTATTTTACCGGATGGATAGTACTAGCAATAGAATTTATCATACTCCAGGAAGTGGTTTCCGCTTTTTCAGTTTCAACTCTTGAGTAATGGGAAACCATTACTTGTTCATCCTTTTTTTGTTTCATTCATATTATTTAACTTTTACTGTTATTTCCATCTAAAAACCCAGTCATTAAACCTATTTGAAATGAAGAACTTTCTATTAACATTCGCTGAATCTCCTCGACTAGAGAATATAGATACTTCAATTACGGAATACGATTATGGCTTAAACTTAAATGTAATAAAAGGAACAAAAATTGCTGCAGTTAACTTCAGTCAACAAGCAACGGAAACCTTTACTAAAGCACATGGGGAAGACAATGATTCGGACAAGGATATTGCAAATAAATTATCACTCGCCACGAGTACTACAACCGAAACAAAGGCTCAAGGAGAAGCGTCCGATTCCGATAGAGAATTTAGAGATTTAGAATATCTATCAGCTACTCGGACATCTTCGATAACAACTGAAGAGACCGATTCAGACAAATAGATGATTTTAATCATCACCCATAAGGAGGATTATACAGCTGATTATTTAATCGATAAATTAAATAACAAGGGGATTTCTTACCACAGGTTCAATTGCGAAGATTGCCTAAAGCAAAATATTTCGCTGCAATTTGGCGAAATTGAAATGAAAGCAATCCATCAGATTCATAAATTCGACTCAGTTTGGTATAGAAGAACGAAACTTCCGGAATTAGAGGGCGCATGTCCAGAAGAAAAAATTTATTTGTTACATGAAATTGATACCTTTTTATTCAACTTGTTTGCTATAATAAAAGGTAAATGGCTAAGTCATCCTGAATCAATTAGACGTGCTGAAAATAAATTCTATCAATTGTCCCTTGCGCGTGAGTCCGGCTTTCATGTTCCAAATACCATCATAACTACCGATCGTTCAGTGTTGAAGGAGTTTTTCAAACAAAATGATCAGACAGTTGTAAAACCAATTTCAAAGGGAAGGATTAATTACTCTGATAATACATCAAAATTGATCTTTACAAATATTGTATCCCGCTCAATCTTTGCTGAATTGGACAATTTTGAACTAACACCCGCAATCTTCCAAGAACACATTGATAAAGATTATGAAATAAGGGTTACTGTTGTCGGAGAAAATGTATTCGGAGCAGTGGTCTATTCGCAAACGGATATGGATACGGTTGTTGACTGGAGGAGAAAAAAACTTCAGTTTTTGAAATATGATGTTCCAGAGGACTTGAGGAACAAATGTATTGGAATGCTAAAAGCACTTGGCATCTCTTTCGGAGCATTTGATTTTATAAGAAGCAAGTCTGGCAAGTATTATTTTTTAGAGGTAAATCCTAATGGCCAATGGGTTTGGATTGAAAATGATACTCGTCAACCAATTTCGGAATCTATTATAAATTTTCTGTCATGCTGAAAAAAATAGGTACTTACTTAGGTTTTCAAAAGGAATCGGAAATTAAGGTACAATACCCGGATGATTTTAGTTTAGTAGATGTCCTTGATCTCAAAATCGATTATCTTAAAGAACTAGATAAGCAAGAAAACGAAAGACAGAATACAATTGAAACCAAAACGTCCCAATTGATAGGTCAGACAGGTATCATTTTTTCTCTTCTCAGTTTATTCATTTCTACCTATATCGCCAAATTCGGCGATCTACTTCTGGTTTTTCAATTATTATTAGTGCTGATATTCATTTTCACATTATTATTCTATTTGATTACTATTTATAACGCTACCAAATACCTTAATGTCATAAAATACAAATATGGGCAAAGAAGCGCTGATACCGTAAAAAACAAGTTCAAAGATGAAGAGGCCTTTAAAATAGAGGAGATTAAAGATCTAGTCTATTCAATCGAACGCAATACAAAGATAAATAACCAAAAATGCGACCATTTGATCTTTGCATATCGGTCATTTAAGATTGCCAATTTATTTGTTGGCTGTCTTGCTTGTGTCTTAATTTCTTCCAGCTACTTTTCTAAAAAGCCGGAACTTAGTAAAATAAATATTGATGGACCAATCGCGATACAAGGCATTGATTCAACCATAAACGAATTAAAAAATGAAATGAAAGCGAGCTTTAACAAAATAAAAATTCCTTTAGACTCATCTGCATTTAAGTAAGATGAATCAGAAATTCACACAAGCGGATAAAAATGGGAGAATAAAAATGCATACTCCTTAACTTCGGCTAAAAGCGTTATGAATTAGCACTGAATAATATAACTGGGAATAGATGTTCATTTCGATATTATTACAATTTATAGTCTATCCCAAAGAACAAATTTGTTCTTCTAATCCTATCATTATCATAATATAAATAATTGGCACCAAGGACCATTCCCATCTGTCCAAGAAATCCAAATCGAACACCTAAAATGAGATCATGTAGTATAGAACTATTAGCGGTTGGGATATTAGTTCCCACTGTGAGTGCAAGATTAAATCTTTTCAGAGGTAATTTTGGGCGGAGCATATACAAGTATCCAAATAAGTAAAGCTTTAAAGTATTACTAATGCTATCAGAGACGCGTCCCCAAACATTAAAGCCTGTTCCAAAACCTGCACCTAATCGTGATGCTTCAAAATTCCCAAAGTTATAAACAATATTGTGGAATTGAATGGCCTTATTCTCTTCTAATGGTTCAATAATTATCCTATTTACTGAATTTAATGCCAGATTAAAATAGGTCATCCCGTAATAAATGCTATCGTTATTAGATTCTCCACCTATCTTTCTTAATTTTAAAAATTCCACTGTATCTTTTACTCCAGTTTTTGCGTAACTAGTAATTGAAGAACCTACTAAGAGTTTGGTTATCAGATTTATTATTCCAGTTATGGTTAAATCACTTGGTTCAGGTTCAAATTGCAACGGTTCATTTCTAATCTTGAAAGCCGTGTCATTTTGGCCAATATGCACTTTCGTTGTTGAGACATTAAGTATCCTTGTTGTATCATCGTTATTGGAATTTTTATACTTTGAGATAATGAATATTTCTGATGTATCATGATGAATTGATATTTTAGTTGTATCTATTTTGTCGAAATATATCTGCTTTGAGCGACTATATATTTTACTTAGGGCATTGTTATTTAGATCCAAATCCGAAAATACAAATACCCACATTCTTTTTTCACCATACAAATTGGGGTTATTTGCTTTATTCTTTGTTGTAAGCCCGATTCTAACCTTTTGTGCAGAATCAATGTAGCAAATCAAATCCGGCAGACTTTTATCATTAGTTGACTCAAAATAAATGTCTCTTACAGAATCCCATCTTTCGGATGTTAAATATTTTTTAAGCTCGGTGATTTTTGAATCAGTGAGTATTGGAGTGGTACCGTGTGGAAATTTGGGAAACTTATTTGGTTTTTGCGCTTTTATAGATTCAATTCGTAATAGAATTATCCCAATAAGCAAAATGAATAAATGTAATTTATATTTCATGATCTTTTTTATGCAACGAGGGTACCAAACATTACCTTAAATCGACTACTTTGAATTGAACTATTTGAAATGACAGATAGGTGACGTTGTATTGGAATTGGCGAAATGTGCTGAGATAGTTTTGGAAGGACTACGGGGTAAAATTTATATACAATTAGCGTAGTTTTGCCTGATATAAGGTTGGGGTGTTCAGCATAAAATAATCATTGCTCATAGACAATTATGAAATTAGTTCGTTAATGGCCTATAGGAATAAACTGTGTTGTACAAAAATAACCCTACGGGTTCCTAATAGTGATCTTGCAATTGGTTTACAATTTAATCAATATTCCTTTGTGGATTAGATTTCTTGAACTCCTGCGTTTAAACCACACTATTCAATGCCGCTCAACTTCTTTAGAAAAACTATCCAGTTTATAGGGGCTGATCAAAGATGAAAAATGCTATCCTTACTACCTGTCCTAATTTTGGGGGGAATCATATATAACCCATGTGATTCACAAAGGTTCAAGGCATGGATGAGAGGAATGCAGACCATTGATATTCTTATATTCATTGGATTTGAAATATTTATGATGTTGAATATACTCACCAAGAAAAATATTTAAATTAACTTTAAAATAAAATGGGAGAAGCAAAATTTATTGAGACTTATGATAGAGCTTCTCTCTACGAAGTAAAAAGTAATATACCAGGTATTTCATTTATCCAGTATAAAGAATATAATCGAAATCCTAATGTATTTAGAGCTTTTGCCGAACTCGAAGAATTTTCCTTTCAAACAGGTGATGAAGTTGGGAGAAAAAAGGCTATTGATATTGTAAAGAATTATTTGGATAATAGGTAAAAAATAAAATAAAAAACGCCTGAAATTTTTGATTGTAATGCCGAAGCCAACAAGCGAGTTCTCAGACGCTTGGTTGAACTTAGGAAATTTGAAAGGGATCAAATTTAGTTGAAATAATTTGATGTACTTGTCTAATTGTAACCGCTTATCAGCTAATGTGATTTTATTATGTTCGAATAATATTTTTCTTTAATTCACCCTACCTATCCAAATCCAATGTCAATGAAAAAGGCAATCCTATCTTTATTAGCCCTATTTATGGTGCTTTTTGCCTTCTCACATAATGAAAACAAGGCTCTTGATCCTTGCTCTGGTAACTATCCTGCTGGCAAGTTGTTCTAAATCCTCAGTTGCTCCCGTTCCGGTTGTTATGGCGGGCAGGTCATTGTTATAATTGAAATTGGAGGTGAACTGTTGGTTGATGTTGATATCACTTCTGGACTCCCAGGTATAATCGTCAAAGAAATTCTCGGTAAGCGTATAATAAGTTCCACTCAGCGATGGGTAACTGGTGCTGGTTTGAGCCAAGTTTTGGTGATAAGCCCGGTTATTTGTATTGCTCCAATCGCTGGTCTTGATGATTCGATCCGTGCTGTCATAAGCATTCACGGTCCAATTGGCCATTTTGCCAAAGATAATAAGATGGCCCGGGGTAGGGGTGAACGAAAGGCAGTTTGCGGGTAACAAGCAAATGGTCCGGCTGATCTAAGCATGAACCCAGTCAAATCTCTTCTATGCGCTGCCATTCAATCATCATCGAAGTATTCAGCAGTTTTCCCTTTCCGGAAACCATCTTGCAAGACATCAGCCACCCTTCCCATTGGGCGGGAAACCAACCGGATGTCGGACTTCGAAAACTAGGAAATGAGTTTTCAGCCGGATTCGAGCCAATCGCTTTCCGGACAGTATCCTCGCACATAAACGGAAGAGTTGAATTCTTCTTAATAAGCCCCGGCATTCCCTCGGTAAACGGTGTGTCGGCTCCGGTGGATGGTGGCTTTCTATTCACATTCATCAAAGACCCAAGGGCTAACATTGAGCTGGCCCTGACCAATTCGCTATCCTGAACCAAAAAAATCCGTGACTCGGCATCCTTTGCGAAGCAGGCCGGACCTTGCACTACAAGCTTGTTTATAATGCTGCCCTTGTCCACATGGCCCTCCGGATCCAATAGATCCCAGCCATCGCAGCCAAGGCGCTTGCCAGCTACCCACCCAGATGCCACTCTGGTTCTCTTCGGGTGGCGGCTCCCTCCATAGTCTCATCGGATTCGGCCAGGTCCTGGTGGTTACCGGAACCCGGCCATCATCAAAGGTTTGACCGGCCTGGGTCCCGGGGAATTCCTGTATTCCGTCCCGGAAAAATCTGGTAGAAGTAACAATTTTCTCATTTGCTTGATCTACTCCAAACTATTCTTTTCACCTTCAAATCTTCAGATATGAAAAAGATTCAAGCCATCATGATGTTCCTGACCTTCGTGTCAGGCATTTTATATCTTTCCTGTAAGAAAGACCAGTGTTCCGACAAGGGTTACAGTTCCCCCGTCTGCGATAATCGCTACCCCCTGAAACCCTACTATACCCCGTTCAATGATTTCACGGGCGGAATGGAGAAAGTGGTTACTGATATTAAAGTCAACAATGTCTATGCCTTCCTGGACACTTTGCCCAACGGATATCCCTATGTCGAAGGCCGCAAAAATCCACTTTATGATTTCGCAAGTTCTATTATGGATGAGCTGAATAGCTCGAATGAAATCGATTCAGGCCTCTACGATATTTTTCATTTCGACGGCTCAAGTTTTTCCCTGATTTCCTATCTGATGAAAGCGCAGATGGCAGAGAATATTTCCCCCCAAACCCTGATATCGATCATCGACGACATACCCCTTCCCCCTTTTCCGGTGGATAATTATGATCCTCCCCAATACGTCAACTCACCTGACACGGTAGCCAATTGCTGCGATAGTTGCCGTCCGGATGTCCAGATCCATGTCAGCTGGACTTTCAAGCCGGCTTGCGGTAACTATGTGGATACCGTAAAAGGCTATGCGGCGAACAACACTTTGAAACAAAGCAGTGGAAGACTCTATCGCTTTACTCCCGAAGTCAGGGGTTGTACTTGCCCGGGCGGCGTGTGGACCTACACGGTAGAGGCTCCGGACGGAGCTTCCTATGGCGTAACCCCAGGTTCTTCGATTAACGGAGTCAACCTTTTGCCTCTGTCCAGCGGTACCTATAAGGTCACGTTTACCTATAACGTCTGCGGAAAAACCGCTACGAAGACTTTCACGGTGATCATAAGTTAGGCGCAAGGAGAATCCGTTCCCTCTTATGTACGAGCTGGCCTTGCTGCCAGCTCGTAATTTTTTTTACTCATCGGATTCCAGAAATTCTTTAAGCTTCCTGCCCGGTTTGGTCTTACGGGGGATATCTTCTGCGGGATTGATCCGGAAATAGTCTTCTTTGGTTGCGCTCTTAATTATTCTTTTGAAGGATTCAAAATTATCTGATGGAGTTTTTCCCGTGTGTGATTCCAGTAAATACATTCTGAACCGGGCGCAAAAATTCTCAGTGATTTCAAAAGAGAGGATGCGGGATTTATTAACGAATTTCTTAAATTTTTCCAGGCTCCCTCCTGGTGCCGATTGCCTTCGGCGAGATTGGTCTTTTTTGCTTCTCCGCTTAGACGAGCGAGATCGCCATCCAAATAAGTGTGAGGTTTAAGCGATTGTGATGTCTTTAATTATTATGAATGAAAGGGTTTCATTAAAGGAAAAAGAAGTCCCGGAGATTTATGTTTCCATGGCAAAGGGAAATCCAAGAATTCTTGTTACATTTATTTTAATTCTGGCAAGTATACCCATTTACACGCAGGATAATGTTAGTTTTCATTCTCATTCAGAAAACTCTATTTCTATCCTCTGTCTGTAGATTACTTGTTCCCCGTTCATGAAGGCAGGAACCCAATTCCCCGATTTCTTTATTAAACGGAGTGCTTCCTGATCCAATTCTGGGTTTGCAGATTTAATTACTTCATATTTGGAAGTCTTACCAACTTTATTTACAGTAAATGCGACTGTTACCTTTCCTGTAATACTTTGCTGCCCCGAGGTTGGATATTGCGAGTTATTGTTAAGAAATCTTTTCCAAGATTGAGGACCACCAGGATAACAAGGTATTATCTCAGCTTGGATGAGAGTACCATTAACATACCCATATGTAGTGGTATCTGTCTGCGGGAAAGCTTCGGCGGAGATAATTAAGAAAATCAATAATAAAATAGATTTCATATAGCTCATTTTTTTGCGCTCTTATCGTTAGCGTTCTTTGCTGCTGCTTTCCCATACCCTAAATTTAAATGACTAAATTGATTTACTAATTTAGTCCAGTCATTTAGGGGGCTAGGACACTAATCCAGTTATTTCCGTTCGAATTGAATTTCAGGATAGACTGATGATGGATTTTTAAGTAGGTTATTGGATGCGTTTTTCAAATAAACATCAAAGAATGTTCGGGTATAGCCTGCAGCTATAGCAAGTCCCCGGCGGCCATCAATAGGGCCAAGCATTCCGGTAAACTTTGCTATGTGCGGATCATTTAGAAGAGCTTGGTCACTGAAGTTGAAGTGTTGCGCACCTTGAATTTTAACCCAAAGCCGGCTGTTTACAGGAAAATGGTTGTAAATGGATTGAATATTAGAAGCGCCAACTGAATCCAATTCAGCGCCATAATCACTTGACATTACGAGAAAAGGTTGGTGTAAGCCTTCATGTACGACATTGCCGAAAGGGATCCCATCCATATTTATTCCTGCCTTGCACCTGTTGTCATCATGGCAAAATTGGGCTGCCGTTGCTCCTCCAAATGAATGCCCCATTATCCCCACTGCCTGTAAATTGAGCCTACCAGAAAACTTGCCGGATGCGCTTTCTGCGTTAAGCTTTTGAAGCTTGTCGAGGATAAAACGTGTGTCAGCAGTCCAAAGGTTTAAGAGTTTGTTTACAAAAGTATTTTGCTTTTCAGCCGGCATGTTTTCGACGTCGTTCGCCTCTGGTCTTGTGACTACCCGCCCATCCGGAAAAACTACAATAACGGCGCTATAAGGTGCATCTACACCAACCACAATATAGCCATGACTCGCCAGATCTTCTGCAAGAGTTGTGTAATCGGTGGCAAGCGATCCAACTCCGGACCTTAAAATGATGACAGGGTATGATTGAATCCTGGTCGAAATATTTGCATCACCTATATTATGTGCATATACCTTTGATAAATCTGTTTTTAGAAATTTGTTAAGCAATATTCCCTGGTAATTCTCAATTGCGATTCTCCAGGGCTTAGATACGTATTCAGATAGTTTAGCTGTTCCCCTTTTGTCGGCCGGATACCAAATCCAAACCAATAGCTCCCGTTTCTGATTTCTTACCGGTGCCAGGCTATCTGTTCGTGCACTATCAATCCAGTAATACGTTGTGCGGCCTACGGCAAATTGCCCGGTTGGTGATGGCAATATTACACTTTTATTATGCTCAAGCCAAAGCAGACCCAAGCAAATTAATATCACAATAAGGATTAACCCAATCAATCCTGCAATGCCCTTGAAAAGTATTTTAATAAACTTCAAAAGAATCCATAGAGGTCTTTGAACATTTGCCGTCTCGGCATTTTCTTTTTTGGATCTCATAATTATTTTTTTTCAAGAAAAGGAATAATCTCTGTTGTTGAAAGTGCTTTGTAATGCAAAGTATATTATTTTTTATATACCATGCAAATCTTTTAAAAAAAGAATAATTGCAGTTTATGCGCAACCTGTGGCCCACGATTCGCCTTTGTAATTGCCCCATTTTTAAATTGATAATCAAGTCTTTTCTGGGTCGGTTGGGAGTGAATTTGCTAGATCACAGGCAGCGAAATATCCATTAATTATAGGTACTTCACGGAATGGATACATCTGGGCCAATAGCAGCACCAACACCCTGGCGGCGTCCCCCTCCTTTGTTTCATCACCTCTTCAATTATCTTTATTAGTCTAAAAATAATAAATTCATTACTTGCATGATAATCATTATTTTATATTCAAATATAAGCTACTAATATATAAAAGTGGCTATTATTTGATTTCGAAAATGCGCCACTTATTACAAAAAGAAGTTTAATTTTGATTTTCATGTATTCTAAGAAATTCATAGAAAATCAATTGATTGAGCATTTCAAAACTAAAGAAAGCTTCAGCCGGGAAGACCTGCTTGCATTTTATCGTTCTTATGAACCAGGCCTTAATGAAGGAACTTTTGGTTGGAGGATCTATGAATTAAAAAGAAAGCATATCATTAAAAATGTGAAGAAAGGAGTTTACACCTTAAAAGAGAAACGTTTGTTTAAGCCTGACATGGATAAAACGATCATAAGGATAGGTAAAATCTTAGAAGGATCTTTTGATCATCATTTCTATAACATCTGGAACACGACATGGCTCAATGACTGGTCTGAATTACAAGCCACATTTTCAATGATTATTTTGGAAGTGGACAGAGAATCAATGGAAAGAGTTTTTTATAATCTGAAGGATAAGCATCCCAATCAGCCAATATTTTTGAAGCCCGATGAAGCCGTGATAAGCACCTATGTTTCAGAACTGAGCCAATCCCTTATCATCAAGCCGATGATCTTAAGAGCGCCTGTTTTGAAGATAAAAAAAGTAATCGTGCCTACGCTTGAGAAAATCCTGGTAGACCTTTACTGTGATGATAAATTGTTTTTTGCCTTTCAGGGGAGTCAATTAATAAAGATTTATCAATCCTGCTTTGAGCGATATATAATCAATCTGTCAACGATGTTCAATTATGCGAGAAGAAGGAAAAGAGAAGAAGCTATAAAAGTCTTTCTTTTGGTGAATTTGCAAGATAAAATAAAAGACCTTATTGATTGATCAAAATAGAATCCTACGGAAAAGAATGGATAAATTCCCATCGGTCCCGGGAAGGGTTTGAAAGGATCAATCCGCCACTGGCGGAAAAGATGTTCCATTCACTGGGCCTGGTAGAGCTATTGGCATTGGAGGGACTCGACTTTATTTTTAAAGGAGGTACTTCGCTGATTTTGCTATTGGATTCCCCAGGAAGATTTTCTATAGATATTGATATTATTACCAGATCGGAAAGAAATGTGATTGAGGAAACGCTTGCCAAGATTTGTAATGGCAAGCCATTTACGAATTTCAAATTGCAGGAGCGGCGAAGTTACAAAGAGGGAATCCCTAAAGCACATTATGCCCTGCTATACAATTCAACCCTGACAGGTAAGGAGGATAATATCCTTCTTGATATATTGTATGATGATCATCCGTATCCATCGGTTTTAAAAAAGCCCATCTTAACTGAGTGGTTACTCACAGACGACAATCCGGTGCTGGTACAGGTTCCATCACACGAATCCATCACGGGGGATAAGTTAACGGCATTCGCTCCGGGTACAACAGGCATCTTGTATAAAACAGGGAAAGAACTGGAGATCATCAAACAATTATTTGATCTGGGTAGGCTATATCATGAAATCGAAGAAATAGCCACTGTTGGGCAGGCTTTTAGCAAAACAGCTCAGAAAGAAATTGAATATCGCGGCAAACAATTTTCAATGAATGATGTCATAACGGATATTATGGAAACTGCCCTTCTGATTGCTAATAGAGAGAAAAATAAGAATGAGCCCGATCTCTCTAATTTTAAAGAGCTACGATTTGGGTTGTTACAATTCAAAGCATATCAAACAAACTCATTTTTCAGGATAGAGGAAGCCATAACTGCTGCTGCCAAGGCAGCTTTATTGGCGGCAAGCATAAGGGCGGGGAAAAAAGGTGCTGTAAATATTTATGATCCAAGCATAAAAAAAACAGATTATCTGATTCGTGATGCCAAATACAATTTTTTAAATAGGTTACAGCCCGAACCACTGTATTATTGGCACAAAACTATTCAGCTTTTATCAGAACAATAATTTGAGTATGAAAAGGAATGACCCCGTTGACAAAATAACAACCAACGCTGCTAGCTTCGTTTTAGAATACCTCACCACTTGACATTAAAGAACGCTTAGATGAAGACTTTATGGGGGAACACTCGGATAAAGATTTTTATTTGGTAAATCCTCAGGGTAATCTTTTGTTTAGCAGGAGAACCGAGGTCATGTCTCCATCAGGTTCAAGAGGTAGTTCTGAGATTTTAGCAAGTGGCCTAAAATCTGGTCATCCATATATTAAATTGAGCAATTGGTGAGGACCAGATGGTTTGCCTGTGTCAAAAACTCCGGAATCTCCTAAGAAATATCCTATAAAACCGTAAGAGAATTCAATCAGCGGTATGGGAAGATTTGCATACATCATGGGGATCGTTTGTTTATTGTACGCTCCTTCAGTTGTATGTCAAACTGAAAGACTTGAGGAGTCTGCTTTAGATTCGATTAAAACCGGGAAAATAATTCATTATCATGAAGATGCATATGTGCATCATACGCGTCAGGAATTATTTTTGAGAAATTTCGCAAATGTCATTGGATTGCCACCCATATTTAATGGCGTTAAGGGAGTGTATATTCGCATATGGCTATGGAATGGCAACGGAAGCTATGTAATTAATATTAGAAGCGACTCTTCACATAACAAGTGCTCAATTGTTGAACTAGGGGTATATAATAAGGATAGTTCGCATTGCTGCGTAATTCTAAATGTGTGGAAAGACATTAACCCCCAATCGGGTTGGCCTAATTTCATGGACTCATTAAATAAGTATCAAATATTTACCTTGAAAAGCGGCAAAACCTATGAGGAACACAAAGACAATGTGCTCACGACTATGTCCTATGTTCAATTTGAGATAGCTGAGCCACACAGCTACAGGTTTTATGAGTACCTGGAACCTTCATTTTATCGATTTGTAGAAGCAGGATCACAAGATGTCTACGAATTCTTGGAATTCTTCAATAAAGAGATGAATGTTCAGGTGTATAATCCCGCAAAAAAATTGTTTGAAGAACCATAGTGGTAGGAATGTTCCCCCAACTAAAAACTAGTGTACTGTAAATGCCGCGCGTGCAAACCATGAATGGACAAAAACCCTTAGGGCGGATCATAGCGAATAATATTTCTTCTTTCAGCCACCTATGGCTATTGATCCAACAATTTCGTTAGTATGCGCCCCGAATTCGACTCCAGAATCATTTAAATGGGGAAGCGTGGGTCAAGGGAGTCATATTTTTGGAACTTAGTGTCAATTTTATAGATTGTATTCAAAGGAATTTGAGCAAGGTTGAAAACTCGAGTACAGTAAATTTTACTAGTAATTAAGATATTGATTGCGAATGGGTTGGCGTAATAGTTCGATTCCCCTCACCTCCTGTCCCTTTTCTATAACCACCCGCTTGGGCATTAAGCCTCCTACCCTTCTTCGGGCATTCGTTTCCTGATCCCCGCTTTTTCGATCCGCGTCACTTCGATGCTATGCACACCGAACTCTTCCAGCACTTTGCCGGTGATCCGGTAAAATCCCGACTGGGGCGCGGCGCTCTGGTGAATTTCAGGAAAATGCACGGTATCGATCCAGTCCTTTCGGCTGTCGATGAACGTGCCGAAGCTCATGGTATCCCCTTTGATGGTGCGGACGGGCTTATGGGTAATGTGATAGCCTAGCACCGTGATCACCCGGCCAACATGCTGTTTCAGTTCCCTGGCCGGAACGTATTTTCCCGGATCGTCGTCCACCAACAGAAAGGGATCGTTGACCGGAAATCCGAGCAGTTCGACCTCATCATAGATATCGTCCAGGGGATAGACCGGCAGGGAAGGAAGCTCAAAGTCCCGGGGAGCTTCCCGGAACAGGGGTTGATGGGCAGGGACCATGTCCTTATTTTTCTTCTGTAAAAAGTTCGCCTCCCAGAGCAGTTGCTTCTTGCTCTTGCCGCTAAACCGGAACGCCCCGATCCGGATCAGGATATTCAGCTGTTCCAGTCCCGCCTGCGTCCGTTCGATGAAATCGGCCAGGTGCAGGTAAGGCCCGTTGCGTTTTCGCTCGTCCAGGACCTGCTCCATCAGGGTTTGTTCCAGGCTTTTGACGTGGATGAAGCCGACATGCACCTCGTCTCCCCGGATATTGGTCTCGTAATCGCTCCGGTTGATGCAAGGCGGATAGACCCGCGCGCCAGTTTTCATCAGCTCATAGAAATACAGTTCGCGGCTGTAAAAGCCACCGAAGTTCCGGATCACGGCTACCATGAATTCCATAGGAAAATAAGTCTTGAGGTAGAGGCTCTGGTAGCTCTCCACGGCAAAGGAAGCCGAATGCGCCTTGCAAAAGCTGAAATCAGCAAAGCTCTCGATCTGCCTCCAGACTTCAGTTACCACGGCCAGGGGATAGTTGAACTGTTCCCCATTGGCGAAGAACTTCTTTTTCAGTTCCACCATCTTGTCGCTGCCCCGGTACTTGGTGCTGGTTGCCCGGCGGAGCAGGTCGGAATCCCCCATGTCCAGGCCTCCCCAGTAATGCGCCACCTTGATCACGTCTTCCTGGTAGACCATGACCCCGTAAGTTTCCTTGAGCAGTTCGCCCAATTTGGGATGCAGGTGCTGGAACTTGTTGGGGTTGTGGAAGCGGTAAATGTATTCCTGCATCATCCCGCTGCGTCCCACGCCGGGCCGGATGATCGAGCTGGCGGCCACCAGGGTCAGGTAGTCGTCGCATTCGAGCTTTTTGAGCAGGTGGCGCATCGCCGGGGACTCGATATAGAAACAGCCGATGGTGTTGACCGACCGGATCTGGTCCTTGACGCGGGGGTCGGCTTTGAACTTTTCGATCTCGTGGATATTGACTGGCACTTTGCGGTTTTCCAGCACCAGGCCGATGGCGTCCTTGATATGGCCCAGGCCCCGCTGGCTGAGGATGTCCAGCTTGTAGAGGCCGATGCTTTCGGCCATGAACATGTCGATCTGCGAAGTATTGAAGTTCTTGGGCGGCAGGTGGATGGCGGTATAGGCAAAAATCGGCTCTTCGCTGATCAGCATGCCTCCGGGATGAATGCTCAGGTGGTTCGGAAAGTTCTGGATCAGCCTCCCGTATTGCAGGATTAGCTTATGGACCCGGTCCTGTTCCTTCCGATTCCCAAAATTTTCGCTCCGGCTGTCCCCGTTGTAATACCCTTTTTCGGAGAGCTCGTCCATCTCTTCCTTGGGCAGCCCGAAGACCTTGCCGAGTTCCCGGATGATTGCATTGTACTGGAAGGTGCTGTACATGCCGAGCAGGGCGACATGGTCTTCACCGTAGCGCTTGAACACATAGTCGATCACTTCATCCCGATCCTTCCAGGAAAAATCGATGTCGAAATCGGGAGGCGAGGTACGGTGAGGGTTCAGGAAACGCTCGAAATACAGGTCCAGCTCGATCGGGTCGACATCGGTGATCTCCAGGCAGAAAGCCACGATCGAGTTGGCCCCGCTTCCCCGGCCCACATGATAAAAGCCGCGGGACTGGGCATAGCGGATGATGTCCCAGGTGATCAGGAAATAGGAGTTGAACCCCATCTGGTCGATGATCCCGAGTTCCCGGTCCACGCGCTCCCGGGCGACGGCATGCTGCTTGCCGTAACGCTGTTCCAGCCCGTCGTAAGCCAGTTTGCGCAGCAGGCGCATATCGTCGTTTTTGGATGCGCTGAAGTTTTTCTTGTTCTTGTCCTTCCCGAATTCGATGGTCAGCTGGCAGGCGTCGATCAGCTTATAAGTGCTGGTAACGATGAAGGGATATTGCCGGAACTGACTGATCAGTTCGGCGGGAGAAACGAACATTTCATCAGCCGAGGCCAGATCCGCGGGAGTCAGTTTGGACAGGAGCGTATTCTGATCGATTGCCCGGAGCAGCCGGTGGACGTTGTAGCGGATCTTGTCCTGGAAGCTTACCGGCTGGCGGATGACCAGCTTGTCGGTAGGGCAGGAGAGGTCGAGGCTGAACAGCTTATTCAGCTCCCGGGGCAGGATGCCGATCCGTTCGTTGGGCAGGAGCTGGCGGAGGTTTTTTTTTCCGAAGGGGTAGATCACGAACCCGTCCCACTGATCGTCGAAGAACATCTCGTTTTCCGCGGCGGCGGGAAAGTCGGTCTTGGCGATCAGGTGGCCGGACAAAAATCGGTTGATCCATTGCAAGCCCCGGTTATTGGCTGCCAGAAGGATATACAGGAATTCGTTCCCGTTGCGGATCTCGGCTCCGGCCACCGGCTTGATCTTGTGTTTTTGGCAGGAGGCGACAAAGTCCCAGATATCACAGGTACTGTTGATATTGGTCAGGGCCAGGGCGGTGATGCCCAGGTCTGCCGCCCAGCTGACCAGCTCCTCGGTCGGGAAAGTGCCGTACCGGAAGCTGAAATAGGTCTTGCAATTGATGTACATGGTAACCCGATTCGGGACTAAGGTAGGCTGGTTTTACTAAAATGTTTAGTAAAATTCTTGATAAAATGATTAGTACTTGATAACAAAGGAGTTATTGGGAAGCGACGCTCAGGTGCTGCGACCTGCCTGGTTTGCTAAGACTTTTGCTGGGCTAAAGCTGTTCGATTAGAAACGGCACAATAGAAAAGTATTTAATTTTTTGCGTTCACCTACTTGTTTTTCCCTTCGGACTGATACTATTTGCTCGTCATGGGAGTCTATCTGTTTCCTGCGGAAGAATGCAAGCGATCAAGCCCATGCAACAAATTTCGAATTAGAAATCCATACCAAATGGATAATGCAAACCAAGCCAAGATTGAGGGACCACAAAATATCTTATTTTTATATCATGAATTTTTCAACAGCTGATACCACAAAACTGAAAAAATATTTCGAAGGCAGACCGATAAAGAGAGCATATCTTTTTGGTTCTCGATCTCGTAATGAAGAACGAAAGGGAAGCGACGTGGATATCCTAGTCGAACTCGATCATAGCAAACCCATAGGGATGAAATTTTTTACTTTTCAGCTCGAACTGCAACAATTACTAAAAACGAAAGTAGATCTGGTAAGCACAGAAGGCATTTCCAAATATGTAAAAATTTTTGTTGACAGGGATATGCAATTGATTTATGAAAGAGGGGATGACCGATAAGATACGTGTGCATCATATTCTCGATGCAATTAACGAAGTGCAATCATATCTACTTGGGGTATCGGTAGATGATTTCTTGAAAAATTCTGAAAAAAGATTCGCAACTGTTAAGCAAATTGAGATAATTGGGGAAGCTTGAATCTCAATTTCTAGAGAAACAAAAGCTTCTCATTCTGAAGTGGAGTGGAAGGCAATCAATGGCTTTAGAAATTTTTCCATACATGAATATTTTGGGGTTAACTTTCAAATCGTTTGGGAGATTGCTCGGGTTGACTTGCCAATATTAAGACAGCAATTTCAGAAAATACTGCAGGAATTATCGCAGTAACTGTGAAATGCACAAACCACGATGCCCTCCAATTGGGGATTTCGACTCTGCCAATTATTCAGACTTTCTTTGGTTGAAGCCGCCACCTACATTAAATAGAAGCGGCCAAATTCACCAATAAAATCAGGTATAGCTTCACTACCCGTGTTTTTCCCGTATTTGGTTCAGCGATTTGGGGGTTGCAGTAAATAGAGATAACTTCTCCCGAAAGTCGTTTGTGACTGCATAATTTTTCTCATGCCAATCCAACATTTTTTTGTTCTGATGCTGGAGAACAGGTCATTTGACCATGTTTTTGGATTCAGCACCATTCCGGATTTGGATAAACCGGACCCGGCGACAGACAGCAATATTGATCCGGTCACCGGAATTAGCATTCCGGTAGCGGAGGGAGCAGATTTTTCCCTTAAAGGAGTGGATGCAGATCCGGGTCATGAATTTGAAGATGGGCTGAGACAATTGGCTGGTCCCGGAACACAGCATCTTCAGCCGGGCACGGGCAAATATCCCCCAATCACCAATAAAGGATTTGTTGATAGCTACAGGACAAGCGGATCGGGCAGTCCGGGCAGGATTATGAAATGCTTTTCTCCGGATCAGTTGCCCGTGCTCAACCAATTGGCTTCAGAATTTGTACTGTGTGACCATTGGTATGCTTCTTTACCTGGGCCGACCTGGCCGAACCGTTTCTTTATGATGGCCGCCACTTCGGGCGGCTTGACCAAAAGCCCTAGCACGGGTGACATCATTCAGGCAACGGCTTTTGCCGGATACGGCTTTGAGCATGGAAATATCTTTGATGCACTGGATAGGCAAGGAATCGAATGGGTAATATTCGAGGGCGATAAATTTCCAGTCAGCTTTGCGCTGAAGGGGATGAACGACAATAGGTTAAAAGGGCGATTTGTCGATTTTGCCAATTTTGAGCAGCACATCGGCGATCCGGCCTTCGGCAGCAAATTTATTTTTATTGAGCCTCAATATGGCAGCCATAAGTTTGACGTTACCGGGCCTGGAGATTTCAGCGGGGGCAATTCCATGCACCCCTTGGACGATGTGCGAAACGGCGAAGCCCTGATAAAACAAGTATATGAAACGATCCGAAAATTTCCCAGTGTCTGGAATAATGCTGCCCTCCTGATCGTGTTTGATGAGCACGGCGGATTCTACGACCATGCTACGCCACCGACCTGCATTCCCCCCGGCGACAATTCGGTAAATGCGGCAGGCGGACAGGAGCCCTTTTTGTTTGACCAGCTGGGCGTTCGGGTTCCCGCTTTGGTAATATCCCCGCTGGTTATTAAAGGAGCAGTAGATCACAGGAATTATGATCATGCTTCTGCGCTGGCCACGGTAGAAAGGATATTTGGTGTTGGATCCCTCACGCAACGGGATAACGCGGCTATTGACCTGGGGCATCTTTTTTCTTTGGCGACGCCAAGGACAGATACCCCCGATGTGTTATCCAACCCTGCGCCGTCTTCGGCTTTGGAAACTATGGCCCCAGAACCAGTGGACACCCAAGACAAACTGAAGCGTGACCTGGTAGCCATTGATACCCCTAGCATATCGAGTATGGTGAGTCCCAGAGCCAATGAACCGCTCGCTTCCGATCCCCAGGTTGGCTTTGCTTATGTTGCTCTGATGAGAGCCATGGGTCACGCCGATACGGAGCAGGAGAAAGAAGAATGGAAAAATGAATTCCGGGGAATCAGGACCCGAAAAGATGCCGCTCGGTTTATGACCAGGGCCAAGCTTAGGGTCTACTATAACGAGTATGTCAAGAGGTAGATCTGGCATTTCTTACTAAGAACCTTACTCAAAAACATTTCGTTGAAACCTTGCCTTTGTCCCCCTTAATCGGGATAGCGATCCTATGAAAAATCGAATAACTTGCCACCATGCACAACCCCTTAGCCAATATGCACATCCGCCGGGATTCCCGGAGTAATACGTTTGGGATGGTGAGAAGCAACGACTCCCAGGCACACCAGGGATGGGATTTAGGCGCTCCCGTGGGAACGCCGGTCTACGCCATCTCGGATGGCTCGATCGTAAGCGTACAGAACTCGGATACTTATGTAAAAAGTACCAAGGCGGGTGACGCGTTTGGGAAACACGTCACCCTCGAATTTACCTATTGTGGGGCCACGCTATATGCGTTGTACGGGCACCTTTCTGAAATATGGTGCGAGGTAGGCGATCCGGTATCGGAAGGATGGATGCTGGGATTAACCGGTACTACGGGGAACGCGCAAGGGATGAAGGGGGAAGACCAGCATCTCCATTTCCAAATCATGACCGGGAATCAAATCAACCATGGGCTGGCAGACAAAGTCGACCCCGGCGCAGTCCTCGATCCCCTGCCGGCAAATCAAGCCATCGTAGACAGCGATCCGGTCATTCAGATGCTGCGTCACATGATTCCTGAAATTATCGGGCATCATTGATTGCAACGCTCCCTGCTGAAACAATTCATTTATGCGATGACTGGCTTGGAATTAGCCCGGATTTCCTGATTGGCGATCCGGCTAATGGCCGCCGCGGAGATCCGGATGTCTTCTTCGGTTGTCATCCAGGATGAAACGCTGATCCGCATGGCTGTGATCCCCTTCCAAACGGTCCCGCCACACCAGCAAGTGCCATCCTCCTGAATTTTCTTGATGACCCGGTTCGTCAAGGCCGCATCTCCAAAAGTGACCAGGACCTGGTTAAGCGTGACTTGATTGAGAATACGAAATCCGGCCTTTTCCAACAGAGCAGCAAATAATTCCGCATGGCCGCAACAGCGTTCGACTAAATCAACCACTCCTTTTTTCCCCAGCGAATAGAGAGCTGCCCAGGTTTCCATGCCCCGGGCCCTTCTGGACATTTCCGGCGTATAAAAGTAGGGATCCGGCTCACCCGAATCGGGCAGGTAGGCCGCGCTGACCGACAGGGCAGCCTGCAATACCTTCGCATGCCGACAAATGATCAACCCGCTGTCGTACGGAATATTTAGCCATTTGTGTAGATCCACGGCCCAGGAATCTGCCATCTCCAATCCCTCGATCAAGGAATGCTTTTTTGGAGAAACCGCAGCCCAGAGGCCAAATGCTCCGTCAACATGTACCCAAACTTGCTTTTCTTTTGCCCGGAGGCAGACCGCCTGGATCGGGTCGATGGCCCCGGTATTGACATTCCCCGCCTGGGTGCAGATCAGGGTGGATTCATCCAGCTCGGGCAGCTTATCCGCGATCATTCTACCCTGGTCGTCGGTTGGAACCCGGATCAGGTTATCCATTCCAAATCCCGCCATGATCAATGCCCGGAGCATGCTGGCATGAACTTCCTCTCCAACGATGATGCGAATCGGCGGAGCCCCGGTTATTCCGTGGGCCTTATTGTTCCAGCCTTTGCGTTCGTATATATATTGCCGGGCAGCCAATAAACCACAAAAGTTTGCCATGGTGGTTCCGGTTACAAAACCGACTGCAGAGCTGGCAGGCAACCCGAACAGATCCAACATCCAGCGGCCCGCTACTTTTTCCAATTGCGCGCCGATGGGAGAAGACACCTTCATTCCGGCGTTTTGATCCCAGGTGCCAGCCAGCCAGTTCGCTGCCAATGCGGCGGGAAGGGAACCACCAAACACAAACCCGAAATACCGGCCGCCATTGCTGACGACGGTGTTGCGCGACCCGATTTCGTTTAATCGTTGAATTACTTTTTCGGGATCCGTTGCCGTCTCGGCCAAAGGAACCATCAGCTTTTCCAATTCCCCTAAGGCGGCCGCGTCGGGAAAGACTCTTCTTTCCGGCAATTCCTGAAGATATTTTGCCGCCAACGCTTTGGTTTGATCCAGTAACTTGCTTTCATTCATAATCATCAAATAGAGGGTTTACAAAAGTCTAATACAAATGAAGAACAAATATAAATGGTATCGAGTGGAATATAGAACCCCAGCCGCCTGAATTTAATCGTCCATTGGCGGGGATGCGGGCTCGAAATAACTTGCGGGCAATTTTTCCCAGCCGATAGAACTGAACGCAGGTTGTCATGAAGGCGGACAGACCGGGCAAATCCATTTTCTCTAACCCCTTTGATTATGAAAGAAATATAAGACTGGCATTTCCTTGATGCATCGGATCAAGCAGGTCAAAAAATTAAAATCATGAAGGCAAAAAAATTTGTGTGGTGCACGCCGCATCTTCCAGTAAAAAACCTTCGGTTGACCCTGAACTATTATCGCGACCAACTGGGATTTACCGATGAATGGACTTTTGGGAGTAAAGATGGTGGCATCCGGCGGGATGATCTGAGGCTACTGTTTGGGGAAGACCCGGACTTTACTCAGGACATTAACCATCCGATGCACCGTTTGCCGCTCATGTGGTTTGTAGACCATATTGAAGAAGTATATTCCGAATTCAAAGAGAGAAATATTGAATTGGCGGATGATTTAAAAGTGTATCCCTATGAGCTCAAAGAGTTTGCCTTCATTGACATCAATGGGTATT
>Ga0207040_1054_pt1 | contig 34551 bp, 26 predicted proteins | sample Alteio_BWMinCont_72_FD_153279 | JGI IMG/M metagenome (GOLD analysis project Ga0207040, IMG submission 153279) | Enriched cells from forest soil in Barre Woods Harvard Forest LTER site, Petersham, Massachusetts, United States -... | ecosystem: Environmental > Terrestrial > Soil > Temperate forest >... | reverse complement strand
TAAAGGCAAATAGAGATAAAACAAGTGTGGCTACATCACTTAAATTATGCCCTGCATCGGATAATAATGCTAAGGAGTTCGTATAAATGCCCGTTGCAAATTCTACCACAACAAAAGCAGCATTTAAAACAATGCCAATTATAAAAGCCTTGTTTACATTACTTACACTATGGTTATGATGTGAATGGTCGTGTGCCATATGTAATTATAAAGTTAGCTTATTCTTTTTATTATAGCTACTACTTAAAACTCTCTTCGGTAAAAGAAATAACAGCAGGGTCTTTCCAGTTTATGGCTCCTACTTTAGAATAAATCACTTCTCCTTTTGTATTAATTAAATACGTAACCGGAATAGCGTATATATCAATAGTAGCAAAAGGTTTAGGCAGTTGTAAAAAAGTGTAATTGTATTTCTTTTTCTGTGCAAAGTGTGTGATTTTTTCCATTGGTTCATCGCTAATGGCAATTACCTGTACATCTTTAAGATTGTTTTTCATGGTTTCGTCAAGCTGTTTCATTTCGCGTAAGCAATCGCCACACCAGGTAGCAAAAAATGTAAGGATGATTTTTTTGTTTTTAAATGACGATACGTTTATAGGTTTGCCCAAAGTATCGTTACAAACCATATTTACAATATCTTGCTTAGGTGCTACACGGTATTTTTGATACTGATAAAGCAGTACTAAAATTAGAAGTAGCGCCACTAATGCCGGTATCCAAAACTTTTTAACCATAGTTTTTTGTTGAAAAGAATTTTAATTAACTCTAAATCATTCCAAAAGTAGCAAATACTTTAGCGGAATGATAAGTAGACTACTAAAAATTGTCTTAAAAATTATTATTGGCTTTTTAATCCTGTCTATTGCCACAACTATACTTTACCGTTTTGTACCTGTACCTGTTACCCCGCTTATGCTTATACGTTGTGTAGAACAAAAGCAGGATGGAAAGAATATGAAACTATCAAAAGACTGGAAACCATTGGAGGAGATATCATCTCATCTGCAATTGGCGGTAGTTTGTACTGAAGACCAAAATTTTTTACTGCATTATGGCTTTGATTTTAAAGCTTTAAAAAAAGCCATGCTGAATAACGAGAAAAGTAAAAAAATTAGAGGGGGTAGCACCATATCGCAGCAAACAGCAAAAAATGTTTTTTTATGGAACGGCAGAAATTATGTACGTAAAGGCTTTGAAGCTTATTTTACGTTGGGAGGCCATTCAACGGTTTATGCACCCGCAGGAAACGCAAGGCAAAATAATTAGTATAGTAGCTGCCATTGGCATTGTTGTAAATGGGATTTCAGCTTTAGTTTTTTTTCGTGATAAGGATAAAGACCTTAATGCGAAAGGTGCTTATTTACATTTATTGGCAGATACATTGGTTTCGGCAGGTGTTGTCATTGCTGGCATTATTATTTTCTATACCGATATAAAATGGATTGATCCACTCATCAGTTTAATTATTATGCTGGTAGTATTAGTTAGCACCTGGAGTTTACTTACCGAAAGTTTACGCTTATCCTTAGATGCTGTTCCCGCTAATATAAATTTGGAAGAAATTAAAACGACAACTCTAAAAGTTTCAGGTGTAAAAGAAATTCACCATATACATGTTTGGGCCATGAGCACTACCAAAAATGCCATGACGGCCCATCTTATTTTAGAAGAAAATCTAAGCCAAAATCAAATAGCTGAACTTAAACACACACTAAAACATGAGCTCGAACACCTAAATATTCAGCATGTTACCTTAGAAACGGAGAGTGTTAACTGCAAAGAAAAAGACTGCTAAATCTTAGCAGTCTTTCTTATAAATTTCCTGAAAAGCTAAATTTTACAACTCAAATTTAATGCCTTGTGCTAAAGGTAAAGTTGTGCCGTAGTTAATAGTGTTAGTTTGACGGCGCATGTATATTTTCCATGCATCCGATCCGCTTTCTCTGCCACCACCGGTTTCTTTTTCACCACCAAAAGCACCACCAATTTCAGCACCCGATGTGCCAATATTTACGTTTGCAATTCCGCAATCAGAGCCCGATACCGCTAAGAATTTCTCTGCTTCGTGTAAACTTCTGGTCATAATAGCACTCGATAACCCTTGCGGAACATCATTTTGCATCGCAATGGCTTCATCAATAGTTTTATACTTCATAATATAAAGTATAGGTGCAAATGTTTCGTGCTGCACAATGCTAAAACTGTTTTCAGCTTCAATAATACAAGGTTTAACATAAGTGCCATGTTCAAAACCTTTGCCTTCTAATACACCACCTGCAACTAATATTTTTCCACCTTCAGCAATAGCACGTTCAATGCCAACCATATAATTTTTTACAGCATCTTTATCAATCAATGGACCAACGTGGTTGTTCTCGTCTAACGGATTACCAATACGTAATTGTTTATAAGCATTAACTAATTTTTGTTTTACATCGTTATAAATGCTTTCGTGTATAATTAAACGACGCGTAGTTGTACAACGTTGCCCTGCGGTACCAACGGCACCAAATACAGCACCCGGAATGCACATATTTAAGTCTGCCGTTTCAGAAATAATAATGGCATTATTACCGCCTAATTCTAATAACGATTTACCAAAACGTTCAGCAACTTTTACACCAATAATTTTACCCATACGTGTAGAACCTGTAGCAGATACCAAAGGCACGCGTTTGTCGGTAGTCATAAACTCACCTACTTTATAATCACCATTTACCAAACAACAAATTCCTTCTGGTAAATTATTTTCTTTAGCCACTTGCGCCCAAATATTCTGACAAGCAATTGAACATATAGGCGTTTTTTCCGATGGTTTCCAAATACAAACGTCTCCACACACCCATGCTAAAGCTGTATTCCAGCTCCATACAGCAACCGGGAAGTTAAAAGCAGAAATAATGCCAACTACACCTAATGGATGATACTGCTCATACATGCGGTGCAAAGGGCGCTCGCTATGCATGGTTAAACCATTAAGCTGACGAGATAAACCAACTGCTAAATCACAGATGTCAATCATTTCTTGTACTTCACCTAAACCTTCTTGTAAAGATTTTCCCATTTCGTAAGAAACCAGTTCTCCTAAATGGTGTTTGTGTGCACGCAATTTATCGCCAAACTGTCTAACAATTTCTCCGCGTTTTGGTGCAGGAACGGTGCGCCAATGTGTAAAAGCCTCGGTAGCTGCTTTCATGGCTTTGTCATAATCTTCTTTAGTAGCTGTTTTTACGGTAGCAATTAATTTTCCGTCAGCCGGACTATATGATTCTAAATCTTCACCCGAAGCGAAAAAATTAGTGCCTGTAGAACAGCCTAAATTTGTTTCTTTAATGCCTAAGGCTTTTAATGTTTTTGAAATATCGATAGTTTTTTTTGGAGCAAGTGTTTCCATTTTTTGTTTGAGATTTTAGATTACAAAAATAAGCATTTATTAGCATTTTAGGTAACCCAAAAGACTGACTATTACTTCTACTTTCCTTGTTATTAGCGCTTTTTATTCACATTTACCTAACAATAATAAGCTTTAATGCGTAGGATAATATAGCTAAGCTAAATTATTTTAAAATTTGATAAACCAAAAGGCTTGCCACATAAGCCAACGCACTCATGTATACAAATTGTATAATGGGCCATTTATACGAATTGGTTTCGCGTTTAACCACGGCAAGTGTACTCATGCACTGCATAGCAAAGGCATAAAACATAAGCAGACTTAGGCATACAGCAAAGTTGTAAACCAGCTTACCTGTGCTTGGATTTTTTTCCAGCATCATTTTTTGGCGAATAGATAAATTATCTTCTTTATCTCCACTTTGGTAAAGTGTAGCCATGGTGCCTACAAATACTTCGCGTGCAGCAATAGATGTAATTAACGATATACCAATTTTCCAATCGAAACCAAGGGGCTTAATAACAGGTTCTATAATTTTACCTAAATGCCCTGCGTATGATGCCTGCAATTTTTGTGTTTCCATAGCAGTAGTAAGCTCCTGCTTCACACTATCTGCATTAGCTTTGGCAAAAGCTTCGGTATAATTTTTATCTATAGCTGCAAATTCTTTTTTAGGGCCATACGAGGTTAAAAACCAAAGTATAATAGATATAACCATAATTACTTTTCCGGCATCTAATAAAAAAACTTTTACCTTCTCAAGCATAGTTAGCAGTATTGTTTTTGCCTGCGGAATGCGGTATACAGGCAACTCCATCATAAAAAAACTTCGCTCTTTTGTTTTTAAAATATATTTTAAAACAGCTGCAACTCCAATAGCAACAATAATTCCTAATAAATAAAGGGCTGTTAACAACAAGCCTTTTACATCAAAAAAACCAAGTCGGTAACTCGACGGAATCATAATGCCAATAAGCAAGGTGTAAACCGGTAAACGTGCCGAACAACTCATTAAGGGGGTTATTAAAATGGTAACCAATCTTTCTTTTTTGTTAGATATAGTACGTGTGCTCATTATAGCAGGCACGGCACAAGCCATTCCACTAATTAAGGGAATAACTGATCGACCATTTAAGCCCACCTTACGCATTAACTTATCCATTATAAAACTTACTCGTGCCATATAGCCACTATCTTCTAAAATGCCTATAAAACCAAACAGTAAAGCAATTTGAGGTACAAATACTACAATGCCACTTAAACCGGCCAGTATACCATTAGTAAGCAGGCTCGTAAAAAAGTTATCAGGTAAAAGCTCTCTTGTTTTTTGTGTAATAAATGAAAAGCCTATTTCAATCCATTGCATGGGAAACTCTGCCAAATAAAAAATACTTTGGAAGATTAAAAACAGTACAGCTATAAAAATTACGAATCCCCAAAATGGATGTGTAGTAAAACGATCGAGCTTATCGGTTGCTTTTAAATCAGTTCTTACAGATGAGTAGTTTACACACTCCAGCGATATTTTTTTAATCTTTTCAAAACGAAAAAGCATATCCCTGCTTTCAAAGCCTGTAAAAAATTTCTTGTTGTAGATGTTTAAATTTTCATCTTTCTCAATATTACTTCTTTGTTTTAATAAGGATGCGTAAACACTTGTTTGATTAACAAACTTATGTACACTTTCGGCATAATCTTTATTTACAGTGGCTTGTATATTTATTAAACCCTGTTGCGGTTGTATGTTTTGCGCGAAAGCAAAAAAAGTATCTTTTACTTTTTCAATGCCTTGTTGATGGCGTGCATCGCAACTAACCACAGGCACTTGCACTAATTCAGCTAATTTGTTTACATCAATCTCAATGCCGTTAGCTTTGGCGGCATCTATCATGTTTAAAACAAGTATACAGGGGCGTCCTAAATCTATTAATTGAGTAGCCAGTAACAAATGGCGTTTTAAGTTTGATGCATCAACAACAATTAAAATAATATCAGGGTAATCAACATTTTTATTATCCATCAAAACACCAAACGAAACTTGCTCATCTAACGATTTTGGAAAAAGACTGTACGTGCCGGGTAAATCAATTAACCTAAACCACTGCATTTGTTTAGTAACAGGGTTTTGTGCTTTGCAAACCCCGGTTTTTTTATCTACGGTAACGCCGGGATAATTACCTGTTTTTTGATGAAGCCCTGTAAGGGCATTAAATAGGGTAGATTTACCGCAATTGGGGTTGCCAATTAAGGCAATTTTAAGCTGTTCTTTCGATGAGAAATTTTGCTGTAAAGTCGAAAATAAATTGGTGTTTAGCACGTGGTTATTGGCTGATAAGTACAAATTGCGCCTCTGATTTACGAATACTAACTAATGTGCCGTTTACCTCAAATGCATACGGACAACCAAGCGGGGCAACGTGCTGAAGCGTTATTTTCTCACCCGGAATGCAGCCCATTTCAATTAACTTTAGCGCAAGTGTGTCATCAGAAAAACTACTAATGGTAGCTGTTTCTCCTTTTATTAATTGCGCCAATGTTTTAGTTAAACCATTCATCCGTCTTACAAAGGTAAGACTTACCAATGGCTTTTTTATACCTTATTCGGGGTATATTTTACACCTCAAATTCTATAACATGTATGTTATTTTGCAGAATAGATATGAGTTTATGGTGATTTTTTTCGGGTCCTTTAACTATGTGGGTGTAGGTTATCTTTTCGTTTACTTTATGTCGGTAAACACAGGTGCCTTTTAAATGACTTTCTTTAAAAAAATCAGTTATTTCATCCACATTATATTTATGGCAGGATACGGTTATTTTATATGTTTTTTCTCTATTGAATTGATCTATAAAGCCTTGCAACCAAATAAAACCAAGTAAAACAAGCATTACAATAAAAACAGAGGCAAAAGCAATGCCATACTCACCTATACCAATAGCCATACCAATAGCGGCTGATATCCAAACGGTGGCTGCTGTAGTTATCCCTTTTACGGTGCTACCTTCTTTAAAAATGGCTCCCGCACCCAAAAAGCCTATACCTACTACCACGTTACCGGCCACGTGAAAATCTCTCCCTTGTGTAAGTAAACCAGATAAAATAGTAAATAAAGTAGCTCCAATGGTTACTAAAATTACAGTCCTAAAGCCTGCATTTTTATTGTTGTATTCGCGTTCGGCACCAATAATAGAGCCTGCAACAAGTGCTACAATAAGTTTGGTTACATTTTCTTGTATTAACTCGGGTGCCATAATCAATTACGTGAAGATACAAAAAAATACCCTATAAATTCCTTTTTATAAATTCTAACATTTTGGTGTATAAATGCAGGCGAGTGTTGCCACCATTTATACCATGGTTTTTGTTTGGATAAGCCATAAAATCGTACTGAATGTTATTATCAATCAAAGCCTTTTCCATCTCCATACTGTTTTGAAAATGTACATTGTCATCAGCCGTACCATGTATTAAAAGATACTTTCCTTTTATGTTTTTGGTAAAATTTACAGGCGAGTTTTCATCGTAACCTTTTGCATTTTCCTGTGGAGTGCGTAAAAAACGTTCGGTATAAATATTGTCATAATATCTCCAATTGGTAACGGGTGCAACGGCAATATTGGCTTTAAAATAATCGGCCCCTTTTGTAATTAGTAAAGATGATAAGTATCCGCCAAAACTCCAGCCCATAAAGCCAATGCGGTTTTTATCTACATAGGCTTGACTACCCATATACTTGGCAACCTCAATTTGGTCAATTGTTTCTAACTTCCCTAATTGCATATAAGTAGCATCTTTAAATTTTTTACCTCTATTTTGTGTGCCTCTGTTATCAACGCAAACCACTATATATCCTTGCTGGCAAAGCAGTTGATGCCAAACATAGTCTGATACCTCATATTGGTTATTACATTTATTTGACCCTGGGCCACCATATGCATATTGAAATACGGGATACTTTTTTGTAGCATCAAAATTAGTTGGTTTCATCATCCAACCATTTAGCTCAACACCTTCTGTAGTTTTAAAGGTGAAAAATTCTTTCTTGGTTAAATCATATTGCGTTAATTTTTCTTTTAATTGTTTATTATCTTCTAAAACTTTTATCAATTTACCATCTGAACTATATAATTCATATACTGCAGGTGTGTTTGCATTACTATAGTTGCTCACATAGTACTTAAAACTTTTACTAAAATTGGCATCGGTTGTGCCTTTTAAAGTAGATAGTTTTACTTTCTTTTTTCCGTCTAACGATATAGTATATAAATCTTTTTCAGTTGCCGAACTTTCGCTCGATGTATAGTAAACTGTTTTACTTGCTTCGTTAAATCCTTTAAAATCTATAACATCCCAGTTTCCTTTTGTAATTTGGTTTATAAGCTTACCCGTAAAATCATAATAATACAAATGGTTAAATCCGTCTTTTTCGCTGCTCCAAATAAAACCCTTGTTTTTTTCTAAAAAAGTTAAGTCATCTGTAATATCAATATAAGTATCATTTTGTTCCGATAATATAACTTTAGTAGCACCTGTGTTAGCATCTGCAAATAATAACTCAATTTTATTTTGCAAACGATTCATACGTTGTACAGAAAGCGTGTTAGCATCCTTCGTCCACGTTATACGAGGAATGTAAATGTTTGTTTCTGTGCCTATATCAACCTTAGTTGTTTTTTTAGAAGTTAAATCATAAATAAAAACACTTACAACAGAATTATCTTCGCCGGCTTTAGGATATTTGAATTTGTATTCTTCAGGATATAAGCCTTTATAAATAGGCATTTCAAACTCTTTCACATTTGTTTCATCATAACGAATAAAGGCAATTTTTGTTCCATCGGCATTCCAAGAAAATGCTTCAGCTTTGCTAAATTCTTCTTCATAAACCCAGTCTGCCCAACCGTTTTTAATTTTGTTTTTTTCTCCGTCGCTTGTAATTTGTGTTTCGGTGTTGTTATCTAAATCTTTTACAAACAAATTATTTTCTCTTACGAAGGCTACTTTATTTCCTATAGGAGCAATAGTAGCAAACATTTGTTTCCCTTTATTGGATAAGACTCTTAGCTTACGCGTTTTTAAATCGAATACATAATTGGTGGCGGTACCTGAACGACGGTATATCGGTTCAAAATCATTTTTTAGTAGCAATTTTGTTTCATCATCACTAAACGAATAGCTTTCTATTTTTATGGCAGATGTCTTTCCTTCGGGAGTTAGCTCGTTTGCTTTTACAAGCACTTCTATCTTTTTTCCACCGGTAAGCTCATATTTGGCTAAATCTTTATTTTCATCAAGTTGCGTATAATGTAAACCATCATTCATGCTATTAAACCCTTCAAAAGTAGCTGCTTTAAAGGTTTTATCTCTCCAAATTTCTTCTAAAGTGATTTGTTTTTTTTGTGCAAAGCTTCCGGCAACAAATAGGATTAAAACAAACGTTGTAATTTTTTTCATACTAAATAGTTAAGGCATCGAAGATAAATGTTTTGATAACGCGCTAAAAGGTAAAAAGTATAAGCGGTAAAAATTATTTATGTACGATTAATTATATTTTATACTTTTCACAAAAAAATTTTTGCATGAACGTTTTACATCAACAAATAGGTGGGGTTTTAAAATTAAGTTTAAATCGCCCTGATAAGTTTAACAGCTTTAATCGTGCAATGGCACTTGAATTACAGCAGCAATTAGATAAAGCAGCCAATGATGAAAACATACGCTGTGTATTATTAACCGGCGAGGGAAAAGCGTTTTGTGCAGGGCAAGATTTAGCCGAAGCTACCGACCCACAAGGCCCGGGTATTAAAAATATTGTAGTAGAACATTACAATCCCATAATTTTAAAAATAAGAAACCTTGAAAAACCTGTGGTTTGTGCTGTAAATGGCGTAGCAGCAGGGGCGGGAGCTAATATTGCATTAGCTTGTGATGTAGTTGTAGCAGCCCAATCTTCTTCATTTATACAGGCATTTAGTAAAATAGGCTTGATACCTGATAGTGGTGGAACTTTTTTCTTGCCTCGTATCATTGGGTTTCAAAAAGCTTTGGCTTTAGCTTTATTAGGAGATAAAGTTACTGCTGCCGATGCTTTGCAAATGGGCATGATTTATAAAATAGCTTCTGATGAAAATTTGCAAAACGAAGCTATGCAGTTGGCAGAAACCTTAGCTAATATGCCAACTAAAGGCTTAGGGTTAACTAAAAAACTATTTAATCAAGGCACATTTAATTCGTTAGAAGAACAGCTTAAAGCGGAAGGAGTAGAGCAAATAAAAGCCGCTTCAACAAATGATTATAAAGAAGGTGTACAAGCTTTTTTAGAAAAAAGAAAACCTGTTTTTACAGGGAAGTAGGAGTTTCTTCTATTTGATTATGATTATCTTCTTTTTGTTTATTATCTAAATAAACAAGTGCTGCTATAAATCCCCAAAATGGAATTGACAGCTTGTCGGTATCTAAAAAATTATTTAAAAACCCGTGTACAAAATAGGTTATCAAGCCTGTAAGCAGTAAAACAGCCAAGGTTCTTTGTGTTTTATTTTTGTTGTTATACACTACTCTAAACCCTGTATTTAAAACAGTAAATAATAAAGCAATTACCCATACAATGCCCAAAATGCCTTGTTCACTGAGGGGTCCTAAATACTCGCTGTGTGCATTTCCGTTTGTACCGGCATTAGTTGAAATAAGCGACCTTTCACTGTTTTTTTGAAATGGAGCGTACTGAAACATATAGGTTCCCGGCCCCCAGCCAACAAGTGGTCTTTGCTGAAACATTTTTATTGCGCAACTCCAACGGTTAATTCGTTCAAGGTTACTATCATCTGTTTTAATGTTTGTTACCGATTCTAAATCCTGCGAAGCGTCTCCACCAGAAGCAGTACTATTTTGGTTCAATAATATGATTATTTGGGTTTGAAAAACAAAAAATAAAACGGCGGTAGAAACGGCCGTAACAACAATAGTTTTAAATTTTATTTTTACGTATAAAACAAGTGTTAAGGCCGCGGCAACCATTAAACTTAACCAGGCTGCTCTTGCATAACTAAATACAACACCTGTTAATATAACGGCTAAACAAACGGCTAATATTGTTTTTTGAGCGGCATTATAACGTTTCATAAATAATAAGCCAATTAGCACGGGCACGTACATGGCCAACGCCGCTCCATATGCAGTATGATCATTATAAAACGGAGATGGTATCCAATCTGCAATGTGTTCGTCAAAATTGTAAGCGGCATGTTGTATTGTTATATAAGCAGATACAGCTGTTAACGGAATAATATACAACCATAAATATTTAAAAACATTCTCATCTTTTTTCTTAAACAAATAACTCATCATAAAATAGGCAGTAGCTATAAACCACAAACGTGCTATTAAATATTTTATGGATACTAATGGCATTTGGCTCGTAATGCAGGTAAACGCCATCCAAGCTACTTGTAAAAAAATCACAATGGTAACTGGGTGGGTTAAAACTTTTTTGTCAATTATTTTACCATAAAACTGATAAATGGGTAATAGTAATAAAACGCCTGCCATAAATGGCTCAGTGGGTATACTTAAATCAACATCTGTGCTTAGTCCAAGCTCTTTTAAAGTTACAGCCAATGGAGTAAAAAACACAATAGATAAAACAAAAGAATCGAAAGAGAAAAAAGCTAATAGCAATAGTAAAATTACGGCCGGAATCAAACAATAAATAACAAGTGTATCTATACGGCCTGATACACCTAAAAAACCTGATAGATAAACACCACAAAGCAAATAAAAAATAAGAAGTGTTTTATTATTGCTCAGTAATTTTTGCATAGGCTTGCTTAATGTCATCTATGTATAAAAAATATATACAAGAAAGTATGAAAACTGAGATGCCACTAACGAAAACAATAATAAAACGTTTTGGCCAACTTGGAGATATTGGTTTTTGTGGTACTGATGCCATTGCCACAAAATTTATTTTCCTGTTATATTCAAATAAGTTTTTTTGATAATCGTCGCTTGCCTGAGTCCAACCTTTTACCTGATCTTCAAAGTAAACAGTTAATTTTCCGTATTGTAACAAGTAATTATTTATACCTGTAAATAATTCAGATAACGATTTTCCCTTATTTTCGTTTTCAACGCCTTTTAGTTGTTCAGACATATTTATGAAATCAGTTAAAGAATTATTACCACCTCCCGATTGCATTTTATATTGATTTTTAAATGCCTCTTTTAACTCTATGCCAATATTAAGATACTCGTATTTTTTGTTTAGTTCATTTAATAAGTTTTGAGTACTATCTACCAAATGTTTTTTGTGTTGTAAGTAAATCAATGAATTATTTACAGTTTCGCTGTATTTTTCTTTATGTTCTTTCTCAATAAGCCAATTTACTCCATCAATTATTTGAGTTACCATTAATTTCGCGGTATCAGCATTAAAATCAGAAGCCCTTATCTCGATAGATTCGTACTTAGTTTGAGAAATGCTTATTTTAGAACCTAAAATATCTTTTAGTTTTTGTAAATCCTTTCCTTTTGCAGTGTCAATTTTATAATGCGTCGAAAGATTTAATTTTTTAATTAAGTATAATTTTATTTCATCCGACTGTAAAAACTGCAAAAGCTGTTCAGTCGGAGATTCTTGCCCGTATGCTGCTAAGCTTGATGGATAAACAAATGAAGTTGATGTATAAGTGGGTCTTACAATAAAGGTATAAAGTAAACTCATTACTATAGCAGCACCAGTCGACATAAAAATATGTCTTTTGCTTTTGTACAGTTTTTTTGCTATTGAAAGATTGTTGTCCAGCATTGGTTAAATTTCAAACCTATAAATTAATTTTCAAAAAGTCGAACATAAATTTTTTTAAATAAAAGCTTATATCTTCAGTATTTATACAGTTTTAATAATTAAATTTTTTTAATGAGAAGACCCTGATTCTTTGTTATTTAAAGTAATTTGTTGATAAGCTGACTTTATTTTATCAATAAAAACAAAATAAATACAAGCTAAAATAAAAATACTGGCACCTGTAATTATCATAACTAATGTTCGTTTTGGCCAGCTTGCCACCACAGGGTAAGTTGGTTTAGATGCTATTGCTATATGGTTTCTATCACCCTTAAAGTCACTTAAAAATTTTTCGTATTTGCCTACAACTAAAGCATAATTTTTCATCTGATATTTTAAGTAGGCTGTTAGTTTAGCAAATTCAACGCCATGTTTACCAATATTTGTTATAAGTTCATTCACTTTTGCATTTCCACTCATATCCTTATAATAGGCTTTGGTGGCTTCTTTTAACTGAACAGACAAATCAACTATACCATATTTCTCACTTAATTCATTCAATATATGTTGTGTACTATCAATTTCCCTTTGTGCAAAATCTACATTTAGTTTGGCAATCTGTACTTCACCGGCATATTTGTCTTTAACTTCTTTTTCAATAACCGAATTAACTGCTTCAAAAATACCATCTACTAAAAGTCGGGCTGTATCAGGATCATAATCTTCTACTTTTATTTCAACAGATTCGTACTTAGTGATAGAAATACTTACTTTTTTTTCATAAATCTCATCATAAGCAAACATGTGAGTTTTCTTAAGCGTATCTATTTTGTAATGTTTAGCAAGGTTGTACTTTTTATATAAATAAAGTCTTACATCGTTAGATTGCAAAAACTGAAGCAATTGCTCTGTAAGCGATTCTTCGCTATATAACCCAATATTGGTAGGATATACATAAGCTGTAGATTTATATATTGGTTTTATAAATAAAGGCATTGTAAAAACATATGCCAGTATCACCGATAATAAGGTAATGAGCAGAATATGTTTTTTTCGAAAAAACAGTACTCTAAAAATCTCTATATTAGATTTATCCATAAGAAAAAAATTGCGGTCAAATATAGTAAATCAATTTTTAATCTACCGAAACACGCTCATTTAACTTTTCGATGAAAAAATCGGCTAATTTGCTGTGATAAACCTTTGTTTTGTATTTTTCTATCCAGCGTAAACCCTGTATAGTATTAGTTAAAAATATTTCGTCGGCATTCATTAGTGTATTAAATGCCAGTGCAATTTCATAACAAAGTATACGGTTTTCTTTAGCAATATCAATTACTTGCTTACGTAAAACCCCTTCTATGCAGCCTTCAGTTAGCGATGGGGTATAAAGCGCACCATTTTTTACTATAAATACATTCGAACTTATGCTTTCGCATACATTCCCATCTTCGTTTATAATAAAACAGTCGTCCATTTTAATATCTTTTTTATAAATGCCTGCCAGCACGTATATTAAAGCATTACCTGTTTTTAAGTTAGATAGTTTGTTTTTATGCTTCTTTATATCATGAAAAACATCTACTGTATAACCGGTATCGTTAAGTATATAACCACCTTTAAAACCAAGGTCTTCAACCTCTATTAAAAAAGATATATCATTAGTGTTTGGGGTATAAAAACCACCTTCGTTTCTAAAAATAGTTAGCCTTGCTCGGGCATCGTTTTGTAGGTTGTTTTTCTCAATTAATTCAGCAATTAGCTTAGCTATATTCTCCGAACTAAAAGTTGGCGGAATGTTCATGCGCAAAACAGTCATTCCAACTTTAATTCTGCGTAAATGATCTTGTAAAAAAAGTGCTTTGTTATTTACTACCCTTATAGTTTCAAACAGCGAATCTCCATAACGAAATGCCCTGTTGGCAAACGAAACAACAGGTTCATAAATGCTAATTAAATGCCCGTTATAATTACAATAAGTATCCTTCAGCTCCATGATTTAATAACGCTACAAAGTAAAAGTATTTATCCTGTATGCTATGTACTTTTTCTTAACAATAGCTTAATTTATGGTGGAAAAAATTAAATAACGCAAGTATCTAAAATGGCTACATTAGCCCGATTTTAAAAATAAATTAGTATGATTAAGAAAATTGCGGTTATAGGTTCGGGCACCATGGGAAATGGCATTGCTCATGTATTTGCTCAATTTGGTTACCAGGTTTCGTTGATAGATGTAAATGCGCAAGCACTTGAAAAAGCCATAACGACCATCACTAAAAACATAGACAGACAAGTTGCTAAAGGCACGCTTACCGACGCTGATAAAACAGCCGCTTTGGCCAATATAAAAATCTTTACCAAGCTTGAAGATGGTGTTAAGCAAATCGATTTGGTAATTGAGGCAGCTACCGAAAACATCCAAATTAAATTAGAAATATTTAAACAATTAGATGCCGTTTGCGATGCAAATACAATACTTGCCTCAAATACATCTTCTATATCTATTACAAAAATTGCATCGGTTACTAAGCGTGCTGATAAAGTAATTGGCATGCACTTTATGAATCCGGTACCGGTTATGAAACTGGTAGAAGTTATACGTGGCTACTCTACATCTGACGAAGTTACGGCACTTGTTATGCAAATGTCTAAAAACTTAGGCAAAGCACCTGTTGAGGTAAACGATTATCCTGGTTTTGTGGCTAATCGTATTTTAATGCCTATGATAAATGAGGCTATTTATAGTCTTTATGAAAATGTAGCAGGTGTTACTGAAATTGATACAGTAATGAAACTGGGCATGGCTCATCCAATGGGGCCTCTGCAATTAGCTGATTTTATTGGCTTAGATGTTTGTCTTAATATTTTAAATGTGTTGCACGATGGTTTTGGTAATCCAAAATACGCGCCGTGCCCTTTATTGGTAAATATGGTTACTGCCGGAAGCCTTGGTGCTAAAAGCGGTAAAGGTTTTTACGAATACACAGCCGGAAGCAAAGATTTAGTAGTTGCTGACCGCTTTAAAAAAAAAGAATTAGCTGATATTAGTCTTTAAAGATTAATCTCATTTTTCCTAACAGTAATTAACGCCGAGATGAAATAAAATCGACTTACATTCGTTGTACTATAAAAACAACGACTATGAGTAACGATAAAATAAATCTTTTGTGGGCTGATGATGAAATCGAACTGTTAAAACCCCATGTATTATTCCTTCAGCAAAAAGGCTACGATGTTAGTGCCGTTTGTAGCGGTGACGAAGCCCTTGACTTGATTAAAGAGAGAGCCTTCGATGTAGTTTTATTAGATGAAAACATGCCGGGTTTATCGGGCTTAGAAACCCTATCGCGCTTAAAAACCTTGCGTAGCGATGTACCGGTTATAATGATTACTAAAAGCGAAGAAGAGTATATTATGGATGATGCCATAGGCTCTAAAATTGCTGATTACCTAATTAAACCTGTTAACCCAAATCAAATATTATTATCACTTAAAAAAACACTGGATAACAGACGTTTGGTAGGAGAGAAGACAAATACATCGTACCGACAAGCGTTTCAGGAAATAAGCAGTATGCTTTATTCTGATATGAATTATCAGGAGTGGGTTGAATTGTATAAAAAAATTGTTTATTGGGAATTAGAGATTGATAAATCATCGGATAAAAGTATGCTCGAAATTTTGCGTACGCAAAAATTAGAGGCTAATAATGGTTTCAGTAAATTTATTGAACGTAATTATTTAAAGTGGCTAAACGGCACGGCAGATGAAACACCAACCATGTCGCACACGCTGCTTAAAAATAAATTAATTCCTGAGCTTAATAAAGATGAGTGTGTATTTTTTCTGTTGATTGATAACCTGCGTTACGACCAATGGAAAGTAATTCAACCCATCCTTACCGAATTATACAAAGTAGAGAGCGAAGAATTATACTACGGTATTTTACCAACAGCTACCCAGTATGCTCGTAATGCCATATTTGCGGGATTATTGCCAACTGAAATTCAGAAAAAATTCCCTGAAATGTGGTTGAACGATGAGGATGAGGGGTTGAAAAATCAGTTTGAAGAACAATTTTTACAGGCTCAGCTAAAGCGCTTGGGTAAAGATGTAAAAATGAGCTATAACAAAATCACCAACCATAATGCCGGTAAAAAATTAGCTGAAAACATAAATAACCTTATGCAAAATAACTTGAACGTTATTGTATATAATTTTGTTGATATGCTTTCGCATGCCCGTACTGATATGGAAGTTATTCGAGAATTAGCAGATGATGAACCGGCATATCGCTCTATCACCAAATCGTGGTTAGAGCATTCTCCTCTGTTAGATATCATTCAGCAATTGGCGCACAAAAAAATAAAAATTGTTATTTCTACCGACCACGGAACCGTACACGTTAAAGACCCTATAAAAGTGGTGGGCGACAAAAACGTAAACACAAACCTGCGTTACAAAACAGGTAAAAGCATGGATTATAACAAGAAAGATGTGTTCGAAATTAAAAACCCACACGATGCTTTTTTACCTAAACAAAATGTAAGCTCGGTTTACATATTTGCTAAAGAGTATAAGTTTTTTGCCTACCCAAATAACTACAACCACTTTGTAAATTATTACAGAGATACTTTTCAGCACGGCGGAATTTCGTTAGAAGAAGTAATTATACCCTATATAACCTTAACGGCTAAGTAATGCTGATTTAATTCAGCATTGCTTTTCTTTGTTTTATATAGCCTACAATATTATAAATACATAATAGCAGTAGTAGCCAGGTTAACAAGCTATATCCGCAACTTTTGTAATATAAATAGTAGCCAACAGTATCTCCTCCAATTATTAAATTAAAAAATAATAAAAAACCGAGTATATAAAAAACTGCTCGGGTTTTATTTTTTGAATTGAAATAATCAACTGCCATTACACTTATTACAAAAATTAGCGAAACCAAATGATACTCCCACGTAATGCCCGATGCTAAATGGGTGAATAATAAAATAAAACTTATTTCAAATAAAGAAATTGGAGCCTTTTTTAATCGACTATAAATAAGCATGCCCGCAAATGCAAGAAGTAGTAACGCAATAATAGATTTATAAATTAAGTTAATAGTAGTTGTAGGTAAAATGCTAATAATGTAATGATACTTGTCTCCATCAGCCGTGTAAGAAAACACTTTGTATAATGCTGCCGATAAGCCATAGTTTTGCAACTCAGGTTCAACCCTTCCTTCCTTAAATGGCTGAATAAAAGTAACGTAATATTCTTGTAAATCAATTATACCTGTGTGGACACCTCTGCCTTTAATTAATAATGGCATAAGGATGCAAATAATAGCATAAATGGTAGTGCGCAAGTAATTTTTATAATTGCTTTTACTTAGTATCCAAATTAAAATAAATAAAGGAATAATTTTAATAAACGTAGCTACCACTACTAATGGAATGGCATAGCTATCTCTTTTTAATAGATGGTTGTAAACAGCAGCAAGACTTAATAATAAAACCAACTCGTTCATTTGTATAAACCAAATATGATATAAAAAATACCTGAACGATAAAATAAACCCAATTAGTAGAGCTTGTTTAATATGAGTGCTTTGGGGCACTAAATGCAAAATAATTTTCTGTGTATAATAAATAATCAGCACCCAAAATAATAGGTTGCAAAAACAGAAAATAGCTGCTGCTTGATGCAAACTAAACAGAGCAAATAATTGAAAGCACATGGCAGCAAATGGAGGGTAAATATATCTTTCTGCACCACCTATTTGACTATATAACGATACGCCATTAGTGTAATTTTTACCTGCTTGCCAAAAAACGGTAAAATCTCCCCGTATATTCACATCTTGCCCAACTATTATAGAGAGAATGGTAAAACCAATAATAAATAAGCCAATTAAGGATATGTACTTTGCACTGCGCAGTTTAGTATAGTCAATAAAAAAAAGTGCGAGTACATTCTTCATTAAGCTAAAATAACAAAATCTGTTTGTAAGCAGTTAAATTAGTCTTGTAGCTCTAACCAACGGAAGCTTTTAGCATCTAAGGTTTTTATGGTTTGAGCTAATTCTTCACCTGTTTTTTGCAACACCACATGGTCAGTTTCTCCACTGGTAAGTGCTGCCTCTAACTCTTGCTTTTTGCTTTCAAGCGTGGCAATTTCTTTTTCTAAATCTTCAATTTCTTTTAAAACCTTGTACGATTTTTTTGTAGTTGAAACTATTTTAGTTGTTTCAACCTTAACCTCAGTTTTTTCTTTAGTCTCGGTTTTAGTTTCTTTTTTTTCTGCTACTTGAGTTTTACTGGCTACTTGTTTTTGAGCATCTTTCCAAATACGGTACTGTGTATAAGTGCCCGGGAAATCGCGAATTTCTCCCTGCCCTTCAAACACGAAAAGGTGGTCTATAAGCTTATCCATAAAGTACCTGTCGTGTGATACAATAAGCACACAGCCGCCAAACTCAGTTAAAAAATCTTCTAAGGTTTGTAGGGTTGCAATATCCAAATCGTTGGTAGGCTCATCCAGAATAAGGAAGTTTGGGTTCTTCATTAAAATAGTAAGCAAAAATAAACGGCGTTTTTCTCCTCCACTAAGCGTTGATACATTTTGATACTGTACATGTGGTGGAAAATTAAAGCGTGCCAATAACTTGCCTGCACTTAATGTTGTACCATCTGCTAAGGGAATATATTCCGCTATATCACTAATAGTTTCTATAATGCGTTTATCGTTTTTTAGCACCATTCCTTTTTGAGAATAGTAACCAAAAATTACAGTTTCTCCTGTTTGAATAGTACCACTATCAGCTTCTTCAAAACCCTGAATGATATTTAATAAAGTTGTTTTACCTGAACCGTTTGCACCTGAAATACCAATTTTTTCACCTTTCTTAAAAACATAATCAAACTTCTCAATTAATTTTCGTTCGCCATAAGCCTTATGTATTTTATGAAGTTCTAAAATTTTACTTCCTAAACGAGTCATTTTTACCGACATTTCTACACCGTCATCTTCTTTCTTCTGCTTGGCTTTTTCTTCTACGTCATAAAAAGCATCTACTCGTGATTTTGATTTTGTGCCACGTGCACGGGGCATTTTGCGTACCCATTCTAACTCTCGGCGGTATAAATTTTTAGCTTTATCAATTTCAGAAGCATTAGCCAGCATACGCTCTGCTTTCTTTTCTAAGTAATATTCAAAATTACCTTTGTATGTATAAAGCTGACTGTTTTCAATTTCAATTACGTGGTTACAAACATTATTTAAAAAGTACCTGTCGTGCGTAACAACCAATAGGGTAAAATCATTATCATCCAAATAATTTTCCAGCCACTCAATCATTTCAATATCCAAATGGTTGGTTGGTTCATCAAGCACCAATAAATCAGGTTTGTTTAAAATAACTCGGGCTAATGCAACACGTTTACGTTGCCCGCCACTTAAGGTTTTCATGGCTTGTTTTAGCTGCGTTATTTGCAGACGCGATAAAATTTCTTCAACCTTGTTTTCATAATCCCAGGCATTTAAGTCGGTCATTTCCATAATAACTGTATCCATGTCCACACTCGGGTCGCCAGATACAGCAAGATTATAGCGTTTTATAACATCGGTAAATTTATTTTTAGCATTCAGTAAAGTATCTATTACACTCATTTCTTCATCAAACACGGGCTCTTGTGATAGAAACTCAATAGTAAGCTCTTTTCTCCAAGAAATACGGCCTTCATCAGCAATTTCTTTACCTTTTAAGATGTTTAGAAGGGTAGTTTTGCCTGTACCATTTTTAGCAACTAAGGCAACTTTATCTCCGCGACTAATGCCAAACGTTATTTTTTCGAACAACACTTTATCTCCGTAGGCTTTCGAGAGATTTTCAACTGATAGATAATTCATTATAACTGGGAATTTTCGGCGAAGATAACAAGACTAATTAAGCAATTTCCAATTTTATTTGGTTAAAATAAATGTTACTCTAATATTATAACGTTTTTAAAGGCTTTTTTATAACCAAATTACTTATATAATCTGCTAATAAAATTAGGGTTGAAATACTAATAAACTCTAATATAATGGTAGTTATAAATAAATGTCTTTTTATTTCTAAAGCGTCGGCATTGTACGTTATTAGAGCATTTACAACGCAAAGTATAAAAACAGAAGCTAAAAAAGCGTACACTATTTCTTTTGTTTTAAAAAATAAAAATAGCAGCAGTAAAAAAAATACTAAATAAAACCATACATTAAAAACAGGAAAAACATGATCTGCATTAACAAAAAAACCTTCCGAACCCTTATAATATGGGAGATTATAAGAGAATAAATTTCCTCTAACACTTTCACTCGATAAGTCTTGTAAAAAGAAATAATAAGGATGAGTTAATAGAAATTTTTGATATTTATTTTTCCCATCCTTCATAATCCATAAAAATAAATTTGTGTAAGTGCTGTCACAGTATCTTTTAGAGATTAACACTCTGCCATCTAACTCTAAGTCTTTTATCTCTCCAAAATCTGTTTTTAGAGTATCTGCTTCAGGCATGCCTTCGTTTTTAAACCAGGCTAAATAATCGTCATGTTGCGCAACTCTACCTGCTATAGAATTAAACATAGGCATCCAATGTCTTTGGCCAACATTAGCAGTATAACTTTGTGCAAAAAATAAGCAAATTGAAAACACAAATAAGCTTACATTTTTTTTGATGCTTCCTATAGATAGAAATATTGAGATAAAAATATTCAGTAAAAAAAACAAAAGTATAATATAGGGCCAGGTATCTCGGGTAAACGAAAGTAGAATAGACGAAATTACAAGGAATATAATATTTAAAACAGATTGTTTTTTGTAGTAAAATAATATAGTGCTGAACCAGAAAAATAGTAATGATATAGACAAGGATTCTGATATTGGTAAATCAGACCATCCTACGATGTTCCACCAAGTAAAAAAAAACAATAAACCACACTGTGCAATAATTTTAACCCAAAAATGACTGATAAAATTTAAAATAGCTATTAATAAACTTATTACGCAAATACAGTACGTAGTTTTTTGAAGCATAACCATATTGTATGAGTCAGAACTTGCCATTTTAAAAAATAGGGGTACTGTAAATGGTCTTGGAAAAAACCATACATTTTCTTTGGGTTTAGTAGCATAAAAGTTTAAACTGGTTAAACTCTCTTTAGATTGGGCCTTATAATCTATTACATCCGGATAACCTTCCCATTGAGGCTCTATTTTTGGGACATCTAAAATAATAAAACAAAAATATAGCAACCCAATAGCAAACAGAAACTTATATAATTTATTCCTATCAATTTTCATGAAATAATTGTATGGTTGCCTTTAAATTATGGTGCGAATATAAAAATCTATTGCATTTAAAACTACTCTACATTCTTACGTGTAAATGCTGCGTAAAATAGTTAAATTCGCACTTTCTAAAATTTAATTATGGAAATTGCTAAAACATACAACCCAAAAGCCGCCGAAGATAAGTGGTATCCGTATTGGATGGAACATAAATTCTTTAAGTCAGAACCTGATAACAGAGAGCCTTATACTATAGTCATTCCACCACCGAATGTAACAGGCGTGTTGCACATGGGGCATATGCTTAACAATACTATACAGGATGTTTTGATTCGCCGTGCACGTATGTTGGGTTATAATGCTTGCTGGGTACCAGGTACCGACCATGCATCTATTGCTACCGAAGCAAAAGTAGTTGCTTTGCTAAAAGAAAAAGGAATTAACAAAACCGATTTAACCCGCGATGAGTTTTTAAAACACGCCTGGGGTTGGAAAGAAAAATATGGCGGTATTATTTTAGAACAACTTAAAAAACTGGGTGCGTCTTGCGATTGGGATAGGACGCGTTTTACCATGGAAGATGATTTAAGTGAAGCCGTAATTGATGTGTTTGTTGATTTATACAACAAAGGGCAAATTTATCGTGGTGTACGCATGGTTAACTGGGACCCGCAAGGTTTAACTGCTGTTAGTGATGAAGAAGTAATTTATAAAGAAGTAAATTCTAAATTATACTACGTAAAATATAAAATTGAAGGCAGTGCCGATGAGTGGATAACCATTGCAACCACGCGCCCTGAAACGATTTTAGGAGATACTGCTGTTTGTGTTAACCCAACTGACGAGCGTTACTCGCACTTAAAAGGCAAGCGTTGTATTATACCAATGGTTAACCGTAGTGTGCCTATTATTTTTGATGAGTATGTTGATGCCGCTTTTGGTACAGGGGCTTTAAAAGTTACCCCTGCCCACGACATTAATGACTATAACCTGGGTGTAAAACATAAACTTGAAGTAATTGATACTATTGCACCCGATGGTAAAATGAGCAAAGAAGCTCAGCTTTACATTGGTGAAGACCGCTTTATTGTTCGTAAAAAAATTACGAAAGATTTAGAGGAGATGGGCTTTATTGTAAAAGTTGAGGATATAAAAAACAAAAACGGTTATAGCGAAAGAACAAATGCCGTAATAGAACCAAAACTTTCTATGCAATGGTTCTTAAAAATGGATGCTATTTCTAAACCCGCTTTAGAAAATGTATTGAATGAGAACATAAAACTTATTCCTGAAAAGTTTATAAACACCTACAAGCATTGGATGGAAAATGTACACGATTGGTGCATTTCTCGTCAGTTATGGTGGGGGCAACGCATTCCGGCTTGGTACGATACTAAAGGAAACACCGTTGTTTGCAAAACAAAAGAAGAAGCCATTGAAAAATTAAAAACTCCCGATGTTCGTCAGGATGAAGATGTATTGGATACTTGGTTCTCCTCATGGCTTTGGCCTATTACGGTTTTCGATCCGCATGTAATTAAAAACGGAAAAGATAAAGCCAATAAAGATTTACAATACTATTATCCAACAAATGATTTAGTAACAGCACCTGAGATTTTATTTTTTTGGGTAGCACGTATGATTATTGCCGGTTACGAATATTTAGATGAAAAGCCTTTTACCAATGTTTATTTAACAGGCATTGTACGTGATAAACTGGGCAGAAAAATGAGTAAGAGTTTAGGCAATAGTCCTGACCCATTAGACCTTATTGAAAAATATGGTGCAGATGGCGTACGTGTTGGCATGTTGTTATGCTCACCTGCCGGAAACGATTTAATGTTTGACGAAAGTTATTGCGAACAAGGAAGAAATTTTGCCAATAAAGTTTGGAATGCCTTTAGGTTAATAAAAGGTTTTGAAGTTGCCGATATACCGCAGCCCGCTGTTTGCAAAACATCTATTGATTGGTTTACAAATAAATTTAGCGAGCAACTGGTTATAATTAATGATTACTACAGCAAGCATCGTATGAGTGATGCTTTAATGACAACCTATAAATTAGTGTGGGACGATTTCTGTGCCTGGTACTTAGAAATGATTAAGCCCGAATTTATTGATGGCAAAGCACAACCCATTGATAAAGCAACCTATAATGCTACTATTAGTTTTTTAGAAAATATTTTAAAAACCTTGCACCCCTGGATGCCTTTTATCAGCGAAGAAATTTGGCATTTGTTGCAAGACCGTGCTGATAAAGATTGTATTATAGTTGCCCAATGGCCTGTTATTAAAAATGAAAACAAGCTTATTACAACTCATTTTGAAACGGTAATGGAAGTTGTTACTAATATCAGAAACCTACGTAAGCAAAAAAATATTTCTCCTAAAGAAAAACTGCAAGTATTTGAAAAAGTAAACAAAGGTGAGATTATAAAAACCTATGATGATATCATCATTAAACTATGTAACCTAAGTAGTTTTGAGTATGTAACTGCAAAAGTTGATAACGCATTTTCATTTAATGCAAACCATGCCGAGTTTTACATTCCGTTAACTCAGGATGTAGATGTTGATGCCGAAAAAGAACGCATCGCTAAAGAACTTGATTATAACAAAGGCTTCTTAAAATCGGTGCAGGTAAAATTGGCCAACGAGCGTTTCGTTCAAAATGCCAAACCCGAAATTTTAGAAAACGAAAAGAAAAAGCAAGCTGATGCTGAGGCTAAAATTAAAGCCTTAGAAGAGCAGTTAAAAATGCTGTAATAAACCCTGTCATATTGTCATAAATTCGTATCTTTGCATCCGCAATGATTGAAAATAAAACAATAGACGAAAATAGACAGGGGGAGGCGTTGGTGATAGAAGACGGCAATGTTGGAGGCAAAAAGCTTTTTTTAGAGAGTTACGGTTGCCAAATGAATTATTCTGACAGCGAGATAGTAGCCTCCATTCTTAGTAAAGATGGTTACTCAACTACCGATAAAGCAGAAGAAGCTGATGTTATTTTAGTAAACACCTGTGCTATACGCGATAATGCCGAGCAACGTGTACGTCAGCGTTTAAAAGATTTTAAAAAACTTAAAAGAAAGAACCCCGATATGTTGGTAGGCGTTTTAGGCTGTATGGCCGAACGCTTAAAAACAAAATTTTTAGAAGAAGAAAAGATTGTAGATATGGTGGTAGGACCCGATTCTTACCGCGATTTACCTAACCTAATTGGACAAGCAGAAGATGGGCACCGTGCTATTAATGTTATCCTATCTAAAGAAGAAACCTATGCTGATATAACGCCTGTACGTTTAGGCAGCAATGGTGTTTCGGCATTCATTAGCATTATGCGTGGTTGCGATAATATGTGCAGCTTTTGCGTGGTACCTTTTACCCGTGGGCGCGAGCGTAGTCGTAACCCCGAAAGTATTTTAGCTGAAGCAAGAGATTTATTTGATAAAGGTTACCGTGAAGTAACTCTACTTGGACAAAACGTAGATAGTTTTTTATGGAGTGGTGGTGGTTTGAAAAAAGAAACGTTGACTGATGAGCAAAAAGCAAGCTCGGTAAACTTTGCCAAGCTTTTGGAAATGGTTGCCCTTGTGAGCCCTGATTTGCGTGTGCGTTTTAGCACCTCACATCCTAAAGATATGACGGATAATGTGTTGCATGTTATAGCTAAATATGAAAACGTTTGTAAATATATTCACTTACCCGTGCAAAGCGGTAACAGCCGTGTGTTAGATATGATGAATCGTGGGTATGATAGAGAATGGTACTTAGGCAGAATTGAATCTATTAAAAAAATAATTCCTGAGTGTGGCATTTCTACCGATGTAATTACAGGCTTTTGTAGTGAAACGGAGGAAGAACATCAGCAAACAATTTCGTTAATGGAATCGGTTGTGTATGATTTTGCCTATATGTTCTTTTATTCTGAACGTCCTAAAACGTTAGCAGAACGCAAGTATCCCGATGATATACCAGAAGAAGTTAAAAAGCGTCGCTTAGCAGAAGTAATTGATGTACAACGTGCACACTCAGCCATCCGCATTAAAGGCATGGTGGGTAAAACCTATCGAGTTTTAGTAGAGGGCATTTCTAAAAAATCAGACGATATGATGATGGGCAGAAACTCACAAAATGCCGTAGTGGTTTTTCCTAAACAAAATTGCGTAAAAGGAACTTATGTAAATGTGTTTGTAGACAATTGCACATCAACTACGTTGATTGGCAAGGTAATTGACTAAGACTAACATCTCAATTTAAGTTACATGAACTTACAAGATATAAAACAACGCTTTGGCATTATAGGCAGTTCGCCTGCTTTAGATAGGGCTATTGATATTGCTCGTCAAGTAGCGCCAACCGATTTAAGTGTATTAATTACAGGTGAGAGTGGTACGGGCAAAGAAGTTTTTCCGCAAATTATTCATCAGTTTAGTACACGCAAACATGGTCCGTATATTGCCGTTAACTGCGGTGCTATTCCTGAAGGGACAATTGATAGTGAATTATTCGGGCACGAAAAAGGTTCGTTTACCGGAGCACACGAAGCCCGCAAAGGTTATTTTGAAGTGGCCGATGGCGGAACTATTTTTTTAGATGAAGTAGGGGAGTTGCCACTTGCCACACAGGCGCGTCTGTTACGTATTTTAGAAACTAAAGAATATATACGAGTAGGGTCGAGCAAGGTGCAAAAAACCGACGTACGCATTGTAGCTGCAACCAATGTAAACTTGCAACAAGCCATCGAAAAAAGTAAATTCAGAGAAGATTTATATTATCGTTTAAATACGGTACCCATTTTACTTCCCGCTTTGCGCGAAAGAAAAGAAGACATTCATTTATTGTTTAGAAAATTCTCAGCCGATTTTGCCGCAAAATATCGTATGCCCGTAATTAGGCTATTGCCTGATGCTGAAGAACAGCTTACCAATTATTATTGGCAGGGTAACGTAAGGCAATTAAAAAATATTGCTGAGCAAATTTCTATTATCGAAAAAACAAGAGAGATAACATCAGATATTTTAACGCGTTACCTTCCGCCCATAAGTGGTGGGTTGTTAAGTGTTGTAAAACCGGACGGTTCCGGTAACTCCGATTTTTCTGAAAGAGATTTATTGTACAAAGTTTTATTTGATATGAAAAAAGACATGAACGATTTGAAAAAGGTGGTTCATGATATTGTTCAGTTTAACCAAGGTAGCATTAGTAATCTGTCTAATGATGATGTACAAATACTAAACCGCATACATAACGAAGCTGATGCCGAAAACACAGCAACAGGTGTTATTCTTCATCCTTCAAAAAGCAATGGATTTGCGGGCAGTAATCCCCCTCAAAATTACAGTGAGCCTATTGTGGTAGAAGAAACTCTTTCTTTATCTGATAAAGAAAAAGAAATGATAACCCGTGCCTTGCAAAAATATAAAGGCAAACGCAAACTTGCCTCTGAAGAGCTTGGCATTAGTGAGCGCACACTTTACCGTAAAATAAACGAGTATAACATTAAAGAATAAAAAATTGAAAAGTAGAAATTTTATTTTAGCCGTTTGTTGTTTACTATGCGTTTCTTTTTACTCGTGCAAAGTAAATTATGGCTTTAAGGGTATAACAATTCCATTGGGTGCAAAAACAATATCGGTAGCCATGTTTCAAAATCAGGCTAATTTAACGGCTCCTGTAGAGCCTCAATTAATAACACAAAAGTTACGAGATGCTGTTTCTTCTCAAACAAATTTAGGCTTAATGAAAAGCGGAGGTGATTTGCTTTTTGAAGAGTGCAGAATTACCAATTATTTTACGGCCCCTCAATCTATAGCAGCAGCAACCAGTACTACGGTTGACCAAGCTGCCTTAAACCGTTTAACAGTTACCATTAAATTAAACTTCGTTAATAAGCTGGATGAAACAAAAAACTTTACAGACAGAGAATTTACTCGATACTTCGATTATCCAGCTGCGCAAAGTTTATCGGCAATAGAAGGCGCTGCATTAGACCAAATAAACCGTCAGTTAACTGAGGATATTTTTAACGCAGCATTTAATAACTGGTAAGTCCCTTTTGGTTTAGCAAAATTCGTCGTAAACGGCTTTTAAATGCTCAGAAATTGCATTTGCCGAATGACCTTCAATATTGTGTCTTTCGACGAAATGAACTAATTGTCCGTCTTTAAAAAGTGCAATTGCCGGAGATGATGGTGGGTAAGGTGCAAAATGTTTGCGAGCTTTTGATACAGCATCAACATCAAACCCTGCAAAAACAGTAGTTAGTGCGGTAGGTTTTTTTGCATTGTTTAAGCTGGCTTTTACACCCGGACGACAAGCACCCGCAGCGCATCCGCAAACCGAATTTACAACCATTAAAACCGTGCCCTTCTGGCTAATTGCTTTATCAACTGCTTCAGGAGTTAAACATTCTTCAAAGCCAACTTGTGTCAGCTCTTCTTTCATGGGTTTTACTAATGGCTCTGGATACATGGTATTTTATTTTTTACAAAGGTACGGTACTTTTTAATTTAAAACTTAATATCGGCGTTAATTATTTGTCGGTTATTATAGGTGTAAAAATGGGTAGTAGGCATGTTTCTGCTCATTATATATTGCTGGTAAACGTCGTCATAATCCATTCTACGGCTTATAACCTCGTCAAATGAGCCTGTTATGCCCATTAACATTTCGCAGGCTTCGCGTACGGCAAAATTGCCCGATGGGTTTGCCGTAATATAATCTACTAAATTATGTTGTTTGGCATAGTTCGTAAATAGGGTAGTAGCTTTACGGTTAATTAAAACGCGTAACCCTGCTTCTTTTGCTACGTTTAAATCTAATACATCATCAAAAAAGTAGCATATTTCACTTGGCTTTATTCCATAAATATTGCACAAATGGTCGAGTGCCCATTTTTTATTGACTATTTTAAAATACGATGCGCTAAAATGCTCGCGTTGTGCAAAGAAAAAGGCCGATTCATTTTTTTCGCCCGAAATAACAGCTGTTTGTGGCAGTTGTTTGTGCTTTAAATAATAGGCAAAGCGTAGCAGGTTAGTTCCCATCGAATCTATTTCGTTAAAAGAACTCGAACCGCCCCCGTTTTTTTCTCCATTATTAAAAACGCCATCCCAATCAAAAACAAAAGCTTTTATGCTGTTAAATTTTTGCGCTATTTCGTTGGCAGGTGTTACAAATTCTGCACCCATATTTTGGTATATTTTTTCGGTAGCGCTCATTATTGTTTTATTCCTAAATATTTAGCATCAAAAAAAGACCTGTACTCATCAAAGTTTCCTGTTTTAAGCAAAGCACCTACATTATCGGTGGTTATAACAATTAAGGAGTAGCTTCTTTTATCCATATTGGTAAATATATCGGGTTTGGTTAATATAAAATTATAATAGCCCATAGCATCATCTTTATTTATAAAGGTTCGCACGGTTATCATTGTTTTATCATCTTTTGGTAATGTTTTTATTTCATAATTCTTCGGACTAAAATATTCTTTATTTATGTCGGCTATTTTATTTGTAACTGCTTGTATATCTTTTGTATTATTTAATATCACCATAAAGTAATGCGGTGCTTTATCATCTGCTTTAAATGCCGTGTTTGGTAAATCTTTTTCAGTTATAGTATCTACCGGCGCAAACTCTTGCCTTTGTTTTTTAATAAGGTCTAAAGTGGTTTTAGCCATATCATACACCTCCGTTTTCGGGTATTTTATAACTACCGATGCCAAACTTTTCTCTAAAGAATCTACTCCATACAAATATCCTGTTGATAGGGCTCCTAAATAAGCAAATTTTGGGGTTAAAGTGCCTTTACCATATTTTACTACCGCATTGTTACAAATAGTAATGGCCTCGCTGTAATTTTTGGTTAAGTAATCGTTATATGCAACGGCATATTCGGCATCTACTTCGCTTTGTTTAGCATTTACCGATTTTGCAAAATCGGGGTCGTTAATAATGCGTGCGTAATCACTTTTAGGGTAATTGGCTAATAAAAAAGCTTTAGCTGCGGTGGCTTTTGGGTCGTTTTTTTGCTGCACAAAAATCCGGTATAATTGGTAGTAAGAAGGGGCTTCATATTTATTGCCCGGAAAACGCTCATTCATAGTCTCAAAAGCCTGAGCCGATTTTTTGCTGTTGTTAAGCATCTCACGGTAAATGGTACCTAAGGCATAATAAGCTTCCATTATTTTTTTATTTGATGAATCTTGGTCGGCCTTTGTTAGCGGAAGGTTTTTTAAATAAAAATCGGGTTGGTGCCTGTCGTTCGATTTTAAAACAACGGTGTCTTTTTTCCTAATCGAATCTTTAGCATTGGCGGCTTCTGTTTCATCAAATGTAAACGATGTTTTGTTGCTGCGTCGCCAGTTATCTTCATTTTTGCGGTTACTGCCCCAGCGTTTAATAAAATCATTTAACCCTTGTGCTTTAAGCATGGTGTTATAAAAGTACCAATCGCCAGGGCCGCTGCCACCGCTTGGCCCTTGTGGTGAAAAACCCTGACTGGGGGTTAAAGCCGTACCTGCACTTAAAGCAGCTTGTTTTTTAGCAATCGAATCTTCTTCATGCTTAATTAAGTCTTTTATAATTTGTTTAATTAATTTGGCTCGTGCAACAGTATCCATATTAGCTACACTTTGCAAACTATCTTGGGTTTTTATAATTACTATATTTTTTACCAAACTATCTAAGCTTGTTTTTTTTGCCTTAATATCTTGGTAGCCTGGGTAATCTTCTTTAATTAATGCAATGGTGCTATCATAAAAACGTGAAGCGGGTACATAGTTTTCTTTATCAAAACTTATATCGGCTAATTTTAAATACGATTTTGCTTTTTGTTTGTTATTACTAACGCTGTTTTTTACCGATAGCTTATAATTATCATAAGCATGGTCTATATTCTTTTCATTTTCATCTAACTGGCCAAGTGTATAAAATATAACATCCAGTAAATCAGTATTTTTAAAATCTTTAGTCATTTTATAAAGCTCCTGCCTTGCTTTTTCAACACTTTCGGGGCTTTTATTCATTAAAGCTTCTCTAACGCGTGCATAAAAACTTAGTTCGTAAGTGGGGGGCTTCAATCTAATCACCATTCGGTAATTAAACATAGCTTGCTCATGCTTGTTTTTAGCCTCATATAGCTGCCCCAATATAAAATGGTAACGTGCTCTAACAGCTTTCTTTTTAGTTTTTTTAATGGCTTCGGTAAGTTGTTTAATGGCTTCATCATACTGTCCGTTACCTTGTTTAATATAAAATTCAGCGTATAAAGCATGGTAATGCCCTTTGTACTCGTCAGGAAATTTGCGGTCGTTTTTTATAAGTGAAGCATAATGGTCTGATTGAGATAGCGCATTTAACTCGTTATAACTCTTCATCAACCAAAGTTTGGCTTCTTCTCGTTGCTTGGTTTTGTAGGCAGATTCTACGTACTCAAATGCCTCAATAGCCGAAAAAAATTCGCGTTTATAAAAATGTGCTTTGCCAATAGTTATCCAACAATCATCAACCCAACGACCCGTATTCGGAATTTCTACCTTGCTTTTTTTATCCTTTATAGCATGGCGTAAAATGCCATCGCTCGATTTTTTTATAGCCTTATCCATTTGCGGAAAAATGGCTTTAGACGTTTCTTTATCGCCGTATTTAAAAATGGGCAATAGTTCGGTGTAATCGTCTTTATAACCGTCTTCAAGCGTTTGTATGCCTTCTTTTAAGCTTTCGCGGGCATAAAAATATACGTTATAGCGTAGGGTTATATCGTGATATTTTCTATTAACTAACTTGTTTTTATACTGTGTACAGGCTGCAAACAGAAAAATAAAAAGTCCTGCTATTAATAATAATATATACTGTCTCTTAATGGGCATAAAACTGTTGGCAAAACCAACACAACGTAAAACCTGCAAATTTAGTATTTTATCGGGTAGTTTAATAAGGTTTATTATTACGTTATAGATTGTATATTTGTTTCCTTTTTAAAAATTATACAATGAGCAAAATAAAATTTGGCACCGACGGATGGCGTGCTATTATTGCAAAAGATTTTACGGTAGAAAACGTAGCACGTGTTACCGAGGGTACAGCAGCCTGGTTAAATAAAAATTTTAAAAACCCAAGTGTAGTAGTTGGGCACGATTGCCGCTTTGCCGGAGAGCTTTTTGCCGATACGGTTACCAAAGTTTTTATTGCCAACAACATTAAAGTTTATTTAGCTAAAGATTATGTTTCTACCCCTATGGTATCCTTAGGTACAGTTACTTATAAGGCCGATTTGGGTGTTATTATTACGGCAAGCCATAACCCACCGTCGTATAACGGGTATAAACTAAAAGCTAATTATGGCGGACCGCTTACCCCCGATAAAGTACAAGAAGTTGAAGATGTTATTCCGGATAAAAGCAGTACTAATTTAGAGGGTGTTTCGTTAAAAGATGCCGAAGCAAAAGGCTTGCTTGAGTATAAAAATTTAGAAGATTTATACATACAACAAGTAGAAAAAAGCTTTGATATAGCTGCCATTAAAAACAGCGGTATTCGTTTTGCGTATGATAGCATGTATGGCGCAGGCAAACGTGTAATGATGCGTTTGTTTCCCGAAATTGTGCATTTGCATAACGATGATAACCCGGGTTTTCATGGGCAGGCACCTGAGCCTATCCATAAAAATTTAACGGAGTTCTCAAATCTTATAAAAACTCGTGGCGATATTGATTGCGGTTTATGTACTGATGGTGATGCCGACCGTATAGGCTTGTATGATAACAAAGGCAACTTTGTTGATTCGCACCACATTATTTTGTTGTTGATACATTATTTGGCTAAGTATAAAGGTCAAAAAGGTAAAGTTTGTACGGCGTTTAGCACTACCGTAAAAATTAAAAATATGTGCGCGCACTACAACCTGCCATTAGATGTGGTTAAAATTGGCTTTAAATACATTTGCGGTATAATGGTTACCGAAGATGTGTTGGTAGGTGGCGAAGAAAGCGGTGGTATAGCTATTAAAGGCCATATACCGGAGCGTGATGGCATTTGGATGGGCTTGGTTATTTGGGAGTTTATGGCAAAAACCAAAAAATCGTTAAACGAACTTATACAAGAAGTGTACGCTATTACAGGCGAGTTTTGGTTTGAGCGTAACGATATGCACATTGATGAGGCACTAAAACAACAAATTATACAAAACTGCAACAACAATAAGTATAAAGAGTTTGGCAAATATAAAGTTGAGCATGTAGAAGATTTAGATGGACATAAATTCTTTTTTGATGCCAACCATTGGATGATGTTACGTGCCAGCGGTACCGAACCCGTTTTACGCATTTATGCCGAAGGAGTTAATAAAGCCGAAGCGTTTGATATTTTAGAAGATACCAAAAAAGTGCTTTTTAAATAGAACCCTATATTACTTAAAACGGAGCCCTTTGTATTTATTTACAAGGGGCTTTTTAATGGAGAAAAATTAACTCACCCAGTTACCGAAACAAAAAACGGCGGACAAATGCCCACCGTTTCTTTGATAAATTAGGCTTGTTTATTGCTTAACTATCTTTTTAGTTTCTACTACATTATCGGTAGTAATTTGTACCATGTAGGCACCACTTGCCAAATTACTAATATCAATTAATGTATTGGTACCGCTTGCAGTAGTACTTAAAACCTCGCTGCCAATTACCGAATATATTTTTACACTTGCCTTATTTACAGCACTTGCAAAATTAATGTTTAAGGCATTGGTTGCCGGGTTAGGGTAAATGTTTACGCTATTAGTATTGGCTATTTTACTAATGCCCGATACCCTGTTATTGTTTTGGTTACTATGCGATTTTACCTTAGCTACATCTACGCTGTTATTGCCATTAGCAAGTCGTAAAGTTGGGTTACAATTAAAACCGGTAGCATCTACACGCCAATTAGCAATATTTGAGTGGTTGCTGTATCCGGGGTCAACAACTTGTTGTTGGTTACCTGCTACACTTGCAACAGGTTTCCAAAAGTTAGTGTTGTTTGTATCGCAAAACAAATAATAGTTCTGAACCGGAGAGCTTGCGCCTTCTATTTGGTAAGGAGTTGCCCACGAAAATACACCCGAACTATTGTGTGCAATATATATTGTGTTATGGTAAGGGCTAAGTGCGCTGTAATTTCCGCAAGTGTCTACTGTTTGTAATTTATAACGGTAACTGCCTGTATTAGGGTCTCCGTTAGCGGGCCCTACATGGCGAGTTGTATCAATAAACTGACTAAAAGTAGCAAATGTTTGTGCGCCAATTCTTAAATAAGTGCTCGGAGCAGATTGAACTTCACGATACACTACAAAACTATCCACGTTTGCATACGATGTTTTATCCCAATAAACAATATTAAACTGCGAAAGGCTATCTACCGTAACCATGCAAATGTTAGGAGTTGGAGCAGTTAAAATAGTAACCGATGTTTGGCTTGTGTTAGAGCAGCCGTTTACATCTGTTCCGGTAACTGTATAAACTGTAGTTGTAGTAGGTGTAACAGATATGCTGGCCGTGGTAGCACTTGTACTCCATGTATAAGTAAGTGCGCCGTTTGCCATAACAATAGCTTGGTGCCCCTCGCAAACACTTGGCGATGTAACTCCTATAGATGGTAAAGCATAAATAGTAATGTGTTTAAAAACCTGGTTTCCACTACCAAACGAGTTTGTAGCAATCATGCTCACTGTATGGCTTCCAACGGTAGTATAAGTTACCGTTGGGTTTTCGGTACCCGGTGCAGATAAAGTGCCTCCACCTACAACCCATGTCCAACCCGTTACTGTGTTTAAAGAACTATCTGTAAGTTGTATAGCTTGCCCCAAACAACCGCTTGCAGGTAAAGAAAAGTTTGTTACCGGTTTTTCTTGCGAAGTAAGATACATGTTATCTACTTTTAAATCAGACCCTACATACGAGTTAGGATAAGGCCATGTTTGCGCCCACGATGATTGTATGGTAACCATGGCTGTATCGGGTGCTTGGGCTAAGTTAAAAGGCACCATTACTTTAACATAATTTCCTACGG
>Ga0207040_1004_pt1 | contig 36001 bp, 29 predicted proteins | sample Alteio_BWMinCont_72_FD_153279 | JGI IMG/M metagenome (GOLD analysis project Ga0207040, IMG submission 153279) | Enriched cells from forest soil in Barre Woods Harvard Forest LTER site, Petersham, Massachusetts, United States -... | ecosystem: Environmental > Terrestrial > Soil > Temperate forest >... | reverse complement strand
CCTTCGCGCCGAACTTGCCGATGCGGGCATCCTGATCGAAATCACCAAAGATGGCGTCCGCTGGCGCCGTAAATGACCCGGTGACCGATCCATGAGAAGCCTTCACGGAAGTAAGATGTTAGCGCAGAGGGGATGGTCTCATAGGCATACAACATGGGAGCGATGATTTGCGGGGCCAAATCGACGGCGGCGCGCCGCTGCGCCACGTCTTTGCGAGACTTTCGCCTTAGCCCGGGTGCCCGCATTTCGAGTAAGCATCAAGGTCCTGAATCCTTAGCTCCTTGAAGTTAACGACGCCGCTGCGCTCTTTGCACCAGTACAGAAAATGTCGGGCCTCCCACATCAGGTCATCGACGGATGCAATGGCCAGTCCGCGCTGCACAGTCAGCTATTTCTGGTATTCGCTGCATACGGCTCGGCAGAGAATCTCGCTGGGATCGGATGCCATTGGCTCAGGAGGCCACCGTTTCTGCACGCGCCGCAACAACGCATGGATTGCTGCTCTCGGAACGGAATGCCATGGGGGACGTGGGAGAATAGCCGTGACGTTTTCGAAACCATCGAACCCGCGGCGCGCACTTAATTTGACACCTCCGCTGGCATCGCCGCCTCGACGGCAATCTCCCGCTGTAAAATCATGAAGATATGCGTCTTCTTTTTCGCAAGCGGCGGCTGAGTTCGACGCTAATCATACTGGTCTCCATTATTGCAGCAACCGGTGCGGTCACCGCCGTGTCTGGCCAACAGACCTCGGCTTCTAGTCCGAGCTGGGCGAACTTGCTCGCGCAGCTCCGTTCGAACGATTCAGAGGTGTGGAGCGGTGCGTTCGACCAGTTGCGATTGGATCCGGCTGCACTGCGCGATCCCAAGGTCAAGGCTGCACTCGTCAACCTCTTGGACCGGCAGAACAAAGAGCCAATCCACGGCGAAGAGGAGGACTTTGCGGACCATACGAGTTGGCTTTCCGACACTGTTGCCCGGATTGTTGATTGGAACGACCCGCGCCAGGTGTGCGTTCTCGCGAATGGCGTGGATCTTCCGGACCAACTTGGCGACCATGCGAAAAGTCGCAGTTCCTTGCCTCCTGCGACGGTTTAAGAACGGCCTGAACAGGTACGCTCCAGGCCCAGACATATCGCGAGGGTCGGTTGTGGCCATACTGGTGCAAGCGTCGGTAAGAGAAAAGGGCCACCTCGATGCTGCCACAATGCAGGCGGTGCGACAGATCATTCTGAGCGCGCTTCGCGATCCCGATGCTGGCATGAAGATCGACACTGTGAAGGCATTGGGAAGTTTTGGCGGAGAAGATATGATTCAGGCGCTGAAGGTTGTGGCTGCCACAGACCCCGACCCTGGGGAAGGTTATGCAATCAGGAGATGGGCAGCCGAAGCCATCGCTGCAATTCAAAAACGAGCACAGGCGTCCAACTGACTTTATATCCCCAAATATCCCCATTACACTCATCACTTGCGGTGGGCACCTGAGTGTAATCGCCTTTACAACAATTGACATTCAGCGTCCGGTTTGCCCGTTATTGATATTGATCCTCGGTATTATGCTGCGGTATTATGCTGCCCCTCAGCTGTCCAAGTTGAAACTCTGAACGAGTCAAGGAGAAATCATGCTCAAAATTAGTGCGCTTGCTTTCGCAGTTCTCGTACCTTGCCTTTTATGCTCTGCACCTGTAGCGCAAGCTCAGGTTGCCGTTGGCGTAAACATCGGACCGGTTCCCGTGTGTCCTTACGGATACTTCGACTATGCTCCATATGACTGTGCTCCTTACGGCTACTACGGGCCTGATTGGTTTGTTGGCGGGGTGTTTATTGGAGCAGGCCCATGGTTTCACGGCCGTCGCGGCTTTTACGGACATGTCGATAACCGGTTTGATCCTCATCACGGTTACGCTGGACCGTTGCCGGATCGCGGGGCGCAGCGCTTCAACCACTTCCAGGGAAACGAGGCGCGAGATGGGCGAGGCAACGTCGGCGAAGCTGGGCATGAAGGGAAGGCTGAGCACGCGCTCCCCGGATATCGGGGTGGTAGCCATGCTGGTGGACATGGCGGCGGGCGCCACTAGAGCGCAATCCGGGTTACGCGATTCGGTTTAAACAATCCGGTTTAAGCAAGAAACCAGATAAGGCGCGGTTTGCGTCTTATCTCGTTTGCGCTCCGGAGCTGTTGGGAGTGGCCCTCTCTAGGCGGCTGCCGCATCGACACGAACCCTGATGCTGGGAGTGGAGTCTCCGTTTGACCCAGCGAACAATTCGAGTTCGGGGCGAATGTCCGGCGCAAGCTTGTTCTATCTGATTTCGTCAAGGATGCTGGGCTGCGAGGCTGTTCTAATGCGCCTTGAATCTGTCCGACCTACTTTGACTTTGCGTGTAGGTGCCCGTCGAAGATGCGGTGAACACGACTGAAACGTTGCCGCTTTCAGGATCCATCCACAAGGTAGTTGTGGGATCCTGCACCGTGAAGTAGTTGACAGTGCTCCCCTACGAGCAGTGCCTACCTGAACTTTCGCTGATTGGAGTCCATCGTGCGTCCCGTCGGACGGCGCGGATTGCTCTACCCCGGCTGAACTCGGCACGCAGCTATCCTCTTGCATAGAGACGGGGCGATTGTCATCATGGAGGCATGCAAACCGTCTTCGCAGCGACGGGCGGCAGCGACGGCCTGCGCCGCCTTGCCGACGCCTGGCATCGTCGGGTGATGGCCGATGACGTGGTCGGCCATGCCTTCAGCCACGGCTTCCACCCGCAGCATGTCGAGCGACTCGCCGCTTACTGGGCCGAGGCACTCGGTGGCCCCAGCACGTATTCCGACTCCTATGGTGACGAGACCAGCGTGGTCAAGATGCACAGCGGCAACGGAGAGCACGACGAAATGGATCGCCGCGCGATTGCCTGCTTCGACCGGGCTCTGGCCGATGTCGGACTAGCCGACGACGGTGCGCTGCGACAAGTGCTGCACGACTACTTCGCTTGGGCGACCACCACAACGATGTCCCGGTACCACCATTCCGCTGATGATGTGCCGAACGGCCTCAGCATCCCACACTGGTCATGGGACGGACTCCAGGGGGTAGACTCCACGGCCGACCTGCACCACGCCAGTACTGGTCCCAACTTCGAAGCTATTCGACGACTCGATATTGAACCTTGTGGCGAAAACCACCCTGCCGGCCGAAGAATTGGCGATACATCGCCATAAGCATTGACCAGACCGCGAGCAACGCCCGTTTGCAACAATCCGGACGATCCCCATTCGTGGGAAATAACGCCAATTCCTGCAGACGGGCTGTTCGAGTCCATAAAGCAGGCTTCCGTATAATCCAATAATGTCTGATTGTCGACTCTAGGACGCACGAAGGTAAAAGCAGCACAGCATCCGTGTTATGGCGACGCCAGTAGAACCCAGCATTGACGAGTACTTTCGCAAGAGATTGATGCCCGTCGAGGGTGTGATCCCCCAACTGGCCGGCATCGATATGTATGGCGATTCCATTCCTGCCGGAAGCGTAGGGGGCGATCTTTTTGAGTACATCAACTTTCGGCAGCGCTACAACATTGACGCTCGCATCGCAGCTGCCCTCAACCGATCGAAGCAGTACCTGGAGACTCTTCCCAAAGGCCAGACTCCGCGAAACTCAGTGGATGAGCATGTGCAGTGGTTGAAGTCTAAGCCGGGCTACAACGCTGGCTCCGCCGCCGAGTACAGAAGGGCTAAAAGCTCAGAGCAACTGAGAATCGCCGAAAATCTGCAAGAACTCTACACCACTGCGGGGGTGCTTTTGGTCGATGCTCAGGGGCACGGGATCATCTCGGCCAAAATAGCGTCAACCGTGCACGACACTTTTCATGCACTCATGCTTGCCGAGCTGGATCGGAACGGAAAAACAACACCCGACATCTTCGAGAAGATAAATCTTCGGCTCGCACACTCGGTCACCGCGAGGAACGCCTTGGGGAGGGACAAGAATGACAGTTCTCGCGAAATCGCGACCATGCTCTACGGTGAGATACGTCCCGGTGGATATTTCCGTTTTGTAAATTTCGGCCATCCACCGCCGCTGGTATTCTCGGCAGAATACAAAAGGTTCATGGAGATCGATAAGGCTCGCATGGTGCAGTTCCTTGCGCTCGGATTGGAAATTCCCGAGGACAATCCTGACCGGAACAAGTACTTTTCGATGGCGCTCAGGACCCGGAAAATAAGATCCTCGGACATCGCGGAAATCACACTCATGAGTCCCGGAGACATCCTGTTCCTATATACAGACGGGGTTTACGACGGCAGCGATGAACAGGACCGGCTCAAGATTGAACAAGTGATCCGTGAGCACAAAGACGAGCCGGCAAAGGGGATTTGCAATGCGATTCTGGATCACGCGGTTAAGCAGGACGAGTACTTGGAGCAGGTTAACGAAAAGGACCGCATTGATGACAAGACCGCCTTTGTCATCAAACGCTGGTAAGAACTCTAGGAACTCGGATGGTTCGAGGTTGTGAGGTCAATTACCCTCGCAGCCCTGCACGTCCTGTCCGTATTGCAGCCTACGCGCTAGTCCAGAGGTCAGCATGTGAATCGATCTTCATGGATATTATCCGTCGGAAATAGTGTGGAGCGGCGCGCTTGCGAAAGTCGTGGAGCAAGCCTGGGAATGGGAGGGCGGGAACTGACTCTGATCCACGGGCACGGACGCAATCGGGGCATCACACCAGGTTTTGTCAACCGGTGACCGATCCATGAGAAGCATTCACAGACGTAAGATGTTAGGCTGAATACTGATGTCTGACTTGTGAAATCCCTCGACGAATATCTGCGCGACGCTGAACAGGCCCACGGCCATCTCTGTGCCGGGCAAGTTCTGGGCGTGCGTCTGGCGATGCTCGGAATGGGGAAACTTGGCATTGACGATCCTCAGGGCAAAGACAGGAAACGTCTGGTCACCTTCGTCGAAATCGATCGCTGCGCCACGGATGCTGTCGCCGTGGTCACAGGATGCCGACTGGGCAAACGCGCGTTAAAGTTCCGCGACTGGGGCAAAGTTGCGGCCACCTTCGTGGACGTGAACAACGGCAAAGCGATCCGCATCGCGGCCAAAGAATCATCGAAGGCTTTGGCTCGCCAGATGCATCCCGAGATCGCCGACAAAAACCAGCAGCAAATGTTAGCCTACCGCGAAATCTCCGGCGACGAACTGTTCACTATGCAGTGGGTGAAGATCGAACTCCCCCCAGAAGAATTTCCGGGCTACAAAGGCGAGCGCATCGTGTGCCAGGCATGTGGGGAAGGAGTTAACTTCCGCAGAGAAGTTCGTCGCGAAGGAAAAGTTCTGTGCAGAGCCTGCGCGGGGGAACGCTACTACCAGCCATTGCCATGATCGCCATCCGATTCAGGCCTGTTCGTAGGCGTGCGCCAGGCGTAGGATGGTCGACTCAGCAAAATGCTTGCCCAGAATCTGTAGCCCGATGGGCAACTTCTCTTTGCTCTCTCCGCAAGGGACCGAGATGCCCGGAATCCCCGCCAGATCGGCGGTCACGGTGTAGATATCAGCCAGGTACATGGCCAGCGGATCGTTCGCCTTTTCGCCCAAGCGGAACGCCGCCGTCGGACTAGTGGGCGTCACAATTGCATCCACCTTGCGGAAGGCTGCGTCGAAATCTCGCGTCAGCAGCGTTCGCACCTTCTGCGCCTTCAAGTAGTATGCATCGTAGTAGCCCGCGCTCAACGCATACGTGCCGAGCATAATGCGCCGCTTCACTTCAGCGCCTAAGCCTTCGTCCCGGCTGCGACGGTACATCTCCGACAAAGTGGTCACGCCTGGTGCCCGGCGGCTGTAGCGGACGCCGTCATATCGCGCCAGATTCGACGAAGCTTCCGCGGTCGCAATCAAGTAATACGTCGGGATCGCATAGGGGGTATGCGGCAATGAAACCGGCACAATGTCGCAGCCCAATGCCTTCAATTTGTCGATCGCCGCTTCGACCGCCTGCCGAACCTCATCGTCCAGCCCCTCGCTGAAATATTGTTTGGCCACACCGAGTTTCATTCCACGAACGGGCTTGTCCAGTTCGCCAACGTAGTCGGGCACCGCGACATCCGCCGAAGTCGAATCCATGGGATCGCGTCCCGCAATCGTGCGCAGCACAATAGCCGCGTCCTTCACCGTTTTCGCCAGCGGTCCGATGTGATCAAGCGATGACGCAAATGCGATCAATCCGTAGCGGGACACGCGTCCGTAAGTCGGCATCAATCCCACCACGCCGCAGAACGATGCCGGCTGACGAATTGATCCCCCTGTGTCCGACCCCAGCGCGACGACCGCCATGTCGGCTGCGACTGCGGCGGCCGAACCGCCGGAAGACCCGCCGGGCACGCGGCTCAAATCGCGGGGATTGCGCACAGGATGATACGCAGAGTTTTCATTCGACGAGCCCATGGCAAACTCGTCGCAGTTCATCTTGCCCAGCACCACCGCGCCCGCCGCTTCCATGCGTGCCACGGCCGTGCCGTCATACGGGGGAATATATTTATCCAGAATCTTCGACCCTGCAGTGGTGCGCACCCCGCGCGTGCTCATTACGTCCTTGATGCCGACCGGAACTCCGCCTAAGGCTGGCAACGTCTTGCCTTCCGCCACCATCCGGTCGATGCGATCCGCCTGCTCGAGAGCACGCTCCTTTGAAAGTGTCAGGAACGCGCCGATCTGTCCGTCTTCCTGCCGGATGCGAGCGTAGTGCGCCTCCGCCAGTGCGTGAGCCGTGGTCTTGCGCTCCTGCACGGCGGTACGAGCGGCGTCGATCGTGAGAAACTTCAAGTCCATGTTCGCGGTTGGCACCGGGCTTGGGCCTTATCGCTCAATTACTTTCGGAACTCTGAAAAACTCTTCGTCGGCATCCGGAGCATTGGCAAGAGCTTCTTCACGAGGCAACGACTTCCGCAATCCTTCGACAACATCTTCGCGACTAGCATAGGCGAAGCGCGCGCTTCCCTGCTTCGCTTGATCCACGCCGTAGCGATCGGAGACCTGCGCCATGGGCGGAACTTCCGACGTGTCGAGTTCATCGAGCCGGTCGACGTACTCGAGAATAGAATTCAAGTCGCGTAGCATTCCCGCGCGCTCTTCTTCCGTGAGTTCCAGATTAGCCAACTCCGCCACGTAGACAACGTCTTTGTCGGTGACCTTCATAATTCGTGACCCCAGGAATCGATAATTCGGGAGGCTAGCGGAGGAACTTATCTGCGCTTTCGGCCGGTGGGAGCACGAACTCGATTCGGCGAACCGCCTCGGAAGTATAGCGGTTGATGACCGCCAGATATCGTGGCGCAAGAGTCTGCAGTTCTCCTTTCCAGCGCGGACCTCGGACCTCCACGCGCAACAGGCCATCTGCGAAACTCAGAGCGCGCGTGCGCTCGGCCACGACTGAGCCGCACACGATCGGCCAAGCGAGTAGTGGCGCTTCCGCCGGGGGAGCTTGCCGCAACGACCGTGCTACTATTTTTTCCAGCCCGGAACCCGCCTGCTGCAATCGGTTCTTCCTGTCTCTCGCGCTGCAATCAACCGGAGAGCTTTTAATTTTAGCATTCCCGCTGCCCGCCCACGGGCCAGCACCAACGCCTACAAGGGAAATTCCCGACGCACGAATTCGAGGGCTGCATCCCGCGTGGACAACCGCCCTTCGAGTTGCGCGTCTTCCACCGCGCTCAGGATTTCGCGGAACTTTGGGCCGGGAACGCGCCCCTCGGCAATCAGATCATCGCCTGTTACCAGGAGCGAAGGACGCATCGTTTCCACAGGAATCTGGGCGCACTTCCCCTGGACAAATTCATACGTGCTCAAATTTCGATGGCTAGCCAAACAGTCGGCACGGTGCAAAGCAAGATGCTCCTCGAACGCGGGCAGGCGAAGAAATCTCTTCAGAGTCGATTCCTTCATGCGAGTTGAATGAGCGAAGCGCATGTGGTTATCAACCAGCGCCAGAATCTGTTCGGTCTCGTCGTTGGAAAATCGCATGCGCCGGCAGATCTCATCCACCATCTTTACGCCAACTTCAACATGGCCGTCGAACCGTATGCGGTCGGGAGCCCGAAGGAACGTCGCCGGCTTTCCGACATCATGCAGCAGCGCGCCCCAGGCCAGGGTTAGCGGACAGGGATCCGGTAAGTTGTCCAGCAGCAGCAACGTGTGCACAAACACGTCGCCTTCGGGATGGAATTCCGGCGGCTGCTCAACTCCCTTCATCGCCGAAATCTCCGGCAGAACCGGGTTGAGCAAATCGCTCTCATCCAGGAGCAGAAACGCACGCCGGGCGCGCCCCTCCGTCAACATGCGGGTTAATTCATCGCGCACCCGCTCGTGCGACACCACCACGATCCCCTGCGCCGATTTCCGCATCGCCGCCCAGGTCGCCGGCTCGATGGCGTATTCAAATCGCGCGGCAAAGCGCACGGCACGCAACATGCGCAACTTGTCTTCGTCGAAGCGCTTCTCAGCATCCCCGATCGTGCGAATGATTCCCGCTTCCAGATCTTTGCGCCCGCCGACAAAATCGAGCACCTCGCCGCTCACCGGATCCAGCAGCATACCGTTGATGGTGAAGTCGCGGCGCGTGACATCCTCGCGCGGGTCGAGGCTAAACCTGACTTCGTCAGGACGGCGTCCGTCGGAGTATCCGAGATCGCTGCGGAAAGTCGCGACTTCGATGGCATGAGACTTCGAAGAACCTCCCGCGGTCTCTCTGTCCGGCACCGGCACCAGCACGACGCCGAATTGCGCCCCCACCGCGTAGGTCTGGGGAAAGACTGCCATGACCTCGGCCGGGGTCGCGTCGGTCGCCACGTCATAATCTTTCGGATCCCGCCCCAGCAGAAGATCGCGCACGCATCCCCCCACCAGATAGGCCTGAAAACCACGCTGGCGCAGCGTTTGCACGATCGATGTTGCGAAAGCTTTCAACATGGTCGCTCGTTAACCGCATGAATCTGTCCCATCATACCGCTCCATAAAACCATAAAATCACTGGGGAGCGCCGAGCCGCATTCCATGCCTGAAAGAATTCGGCAGTGTCCTCCTTGCGTCGTACGCAACTGTCCATCCGCCAGCGTTTTCCCCCTCCAGACCCACAATGCAGTAATTGCTCCATTGGTCCCCCAGATCCATGCTCACCGTCAGACGGTCGAGATTGGGGCGAAGCTCACCGTGCGGATGCTTTTCTTCGGCGCTCGTTGCTGCCACTTTTTTCGGATCCTGCTTTTCCTTCAGCCCTCCCACCAGTTCTGCCAGCACTTCCTTCGTATCCCGCTCCACTGGGCCCCGCGACTTCGCCCGCTTCGTTGTCCGTTCACTCTTCTTTCCAGAATTGCTATGCTTCTTCAGGGTCGATCTCCTTAGCCGTTTTGATTGCACCTTAGAGTGCGTTGATCACTGGTAGCTTAACGCCATCCGTGATCGGGGATCGACCATCTCTTCCCATCTAACTTTAAGGGGGCAAACGCAAGACAACTTCTTCTTCCTACCAAACGACGCTGACGCGCTGGCACCTTGCCGCGTTGCCCGGTGTTCTAATGCAGAAGCCCGACCAACCGCGCAGGTCGCACAACTGCCCCAGCGGTGCGAGCTAGTGTTGTGCGGTTGCAGCAAGTCTGAGCCTGAAGACCGTTCCGAATAGTCTGCGTCTGAAATCCCCGGATTGTATGCAGCCCCGATGGACGAGGCGTAAACTGTCCCAACGTGGGTTGGCCTGTCCAAGATTGGGAGCGCACGCTGTAAGAGAATCTAGCTGGTGATTTGCGACGACTTAAGGGGCTCTCCCAAACCGGCAGAGGAGATTCTTCGTTATGATCTCTGCAAGCGCGGCTTTAACTGGCTCCTACGACTACAACGAAGTGGCGCGCTCAGTGTTGATCGCCATCGTCGCGTCCTATGCCGCGCTCGATCTTACAGGTCGTGTAACCGCTGCAAGAGGCCGGGTTCGACTAGCTTGGTTGAGCGGTGGGGCGATTGCGATGGGCATCGGCATATGGGCGATGCACTTCAAGGGGATGCTGGCGCTGCGCCTGCCAGTGCCCGTCGAATATCACTGGCCGACAGTTCTAGCGTCACTCCTGGTGGCCATCCTCGCGTCCGGTGTCGCGCTGTATGTGGCGAGTAGCCGGCATATGGGTCTCGTTGCGGCGTTGACCGGGAGCATATCTATGGCCACGGGCATCGCCGGCATGCACTACGTCGGCATGGCCGCAATGAGATTACCGGCCATTACCCGATACTCTCCCCTTCTCGTTCCGTGTTCCATCTTGCTCGCAATCTTGTTTTCTCTAATCGCGTTATTGATGGCGTTTGATCTACGCGAGGAGACCCGATGGAGTGTTCCGCGAAGGCTGGGCAGCGCCACAGTGATGGGAGTGGCTGTCTCCGCAATGCATTACACCGGAATGGCGGCCGCAAGTTTCATCCCCGCTTCGCCTGCGGACCTTTCTCATGGGGTGACTATCTCTCCCCTCGCCAACAATGGAATTGCCACTGTGACCTTGATCGTGATTGTGGCCGCCATCACAACATCATCTGTGGACAGGCGCCGAAATGAAGGCCGTCTTCGACTTGTGATCGATACAGCTCCTGCCATGCTGTATAGCGTTCGTCCCGACGGCTATGTCGATTTTTTCAACAAGCGCTGGCTGGAATATGTGGGTGTCCCTTTGGAAGATATTCAGGGATGGCAATGGACCAATCTATTTCACCCGGAAGACGTTGACGACACCGTGGGCAAGTGGCGCTCGTCTTTGGCGACCGGCAAACCCTTCGAAGCTGAAGCACGACTTCGGCGGGCTGATGGAGAATACCGTCTGATGCTTCTTCGGAAAGTGCCGCTACGCGACGAAGCGGGCAGCATAGTCAAATGGTACGGCTCCGCTATCGATATCGAGGAGCGCAAGCGCGCCGAGCGGGAACTGAGGCAAGCTGAGGAGCACATTCGCGCGATCTTGGAGTACAGCCCCAATTGGATCTTCTTAAAGGATACGGAAGGTCGCTACCTCCTGGTGAACAGAGAAATCGAGAAAGTGTTTGGTATAAGCCAGGAGCAGATCAAAGGCAAAAGGGATAGCGAAGTCTTTCCCCCTGAACACACCGCTGAATATCGAGCGAATGATCTTAAGGTGCTTCGCGCAGGCCATGCCATGGAATTTGAGGAGATAGCCTTCCTCGAGGACGGACCGCATACAAGTATCGTCCACAAATTCCCGCTGTTCGATACTCACGGAAATATTTACGCAACTGGCGGTGTTGCCACTGACATTACCGAACGCAAGAGAGCCGAAGAGGCGAGGCGGTATAGCGAGCAACAATACCGTACAGTTGTCGAAACTGCGACCGATGCCGTCGTCAGCATCGACGACGATAGCAAAATCATTTTTGTAAACCCTGCGACTACTAAGATCTTCGGGTATGACACGTCCGAATTAATTGGACGGCCCCTGATGATGCTCATGCCGGAATCCTTGCGCAAACTGCACAAGGCTGGGTTCAGACGATATTTGGCGACTGGCGAACGGCATCTTGACTGGCAGGGCGCCGAACTTACAGCCCTGCGCAAGAATGGCCAGGAGTTTCCGGTGGAAGTGTCGTTCGGAGAAATCATCAATAACGGGCACAAGGTATTTACCGGCTTTATCCGCGATATCAGCGAAAAGAAGCGCGCTGAAGACGAATTAAGAAGGCAGAAGGAGGTTTTCCAGAAGATATTCGAGAACATCCCCGTGATGATCGTGCTTATGGACCAGGGTGGCCGCCACGAACTGGTCAATCCGGAATGGAAGCGCAGGACAGGTTGGACATTGAAAGAACTACGTGAACAAGGTCTGGACGTATTCGCCGAGGCTTTTCCTGATCCGCAGTATCGGCAAATGGTTATGGATGACATTGCGGCGTCAACTGGTGAGTGGACTGACCTCAAGGTGCGGGCGAGGGATGGGCGCGTCGTAGACGTGGCCGCTACATTCGTACATCTTTCCGACGGTTCGAGCTTTTTCATCGGACGAGACATCACGGAGCGAAAGCGCGCTGAGGCAGAAGTACGCGAGAGTGAAGCACGCTTTCGGCTCGTGGCCGATAGTGCTCCGGTGATGATCTGGATGTCGGGGATTGACAAGCTCTGTACGTACTTCAACAAGCCTTGGCTGGACTTCACCGGCCGATCCATTGACCGCGAGCTTGGCAACGGCTGGGCGGAAGGAGTCGATCCCGAGGATTTGCAGAAATCTCTGGAAACCTACATTCAGTTCTTTGATCGCCGAGAGGCATTCAAGATGGAGTATCGCCTCCGACGACACGACGGTGAATTTCGCTGGGTTCTGGACACCGGGGTGCCACGATTCAATCCGGATGGGTCTTTTGCTGGTTACATTGGCTCCTGTATTGACGTGACCGAGCAGAGGCTGGCCCAAGAGCACCTGCATCAGGCACAGGAGGATCTCGCCCGAGTGACTCGCGTGGTTTCGATGGGAGAGCTGGCTGCGGCCATTGCTCATGAGGTCAACCAACCGCTTACAGCAATCGTCACCAACGGCCAATTCTGCTTGCGCCGACTCGACGGTTCGACCTCGAATCCCGATGAATTGCGCGCGGCGATTACGGCAATTGTGAACGACGGCACTCGCGCAAGTGCGGTGATTTCTCGGATTCGTAGCTTATTGACGAAGGAGGCTTCTAATAGGACGGAACTGGACATCAACCAGATTATTCAAGACGTGACCATTCTCCTGCGCAATGAGTTCACGCGAAACCGTGTCTCCTTACGTACCGAGCTTGCATCCGACCTGCCACGCTTGTCCGGCGACCCGGTGCAGTTGCAACAGGTATTGATTAACCTGATCATGAACGCCATTGAAGCAACGAGTTCGTCCACAAATGGGAGGCGGAAAATTCTGATCCGGTCGGCAAAGAACCCAGATGGTGTTTTGGTCCAGGTTCAAGATTCTGGACCAGGAATCGAGCCTGGCCTGGCAAACCGCATCTTTGAGCCATTCTTTACCACGAAAGCGAAGGGCATCGGAATGGGGCTCTCGATCAGCCATTCCATAATAGAGTCCCATGGTGGCCGCCTAGGGATCGTGCCCAGTTCTGCTGGGGCGCTGTTCGAATTCACTCTCCCCACCGATTGACGCTGGTGTTTCATGATCATGAGCGAACCCGAGTCCATCGTTTTCGTTGTGGATGACGATCCCTCGGTTCGTGGTGCGATCGAGCGCCTTATTGTTTGCGTGGGTCTGCAAGTCGCACTGTTTGGATCCCCGAAGGAGTTCCTAGCAAGCAAGCTTCCGAACGTGCCCAGTTGCCTCGTCCTCGATGTCAGGTTACCGGGAATCAGCGGACTCGCCTTACAGCGCCAGCTCGTCGAAGCCAACGTTCAGATTCCAATCATTTTCATCACTGCGCACAGCGACGTCCCGATGACGGTACGGGCCATGAAGGCGGGGGCCGTGGAGTTTCTCCCCAAGCCCTTCCACGACCAGGATCTCTTAGATGCGATTCAGCTCGCTCTCAAAAAGGATCGGGGCAGACGCCAACAAGAGGCGGAGCTCACAGCACTGCGGGAGCGCTTCGAATCGTTGAGCCCGCGAGAGCGTGAGGTCGTCGCTATGGTCGTCTCAGGCATGCTCAACAAGCAGATCGCGGCGCAGATTGGCACTGCAGAAAACACTGTAAAGATTCAACGCGGCCGCGCGATGGAGAAGATGCAGGCAACCTCTCTGGCCGATCTGGTCAAGATGATTCAAAGACTCCAAGTTTCTCCCATCAAGAGCCAGTAAACGGAAGGTAGTACAAGCATTGCTCTTTCTGTTACCCCGCCGTTGCCACTGCTCGGTATCTGTTCCTGTTCACGCGGTGCATCCTAGTCTAGACACTGCAAAGCTCCGAGTCACGGAACGCAGTGTCTGGGGAGAACTTACCGCAGCGAACAATACCAACTTTCAGGGTGTCAATACGCTGCGATTGGCGGGAGGATGGGTAAAGGCAATGCTGTATGTCAATGCTTACCAGTCACCATACACCATCGTGCGTTGCTTCAATTCAACTCTCGCCGGTGCGGCAGCCACAACACCGCCGTGTGGCATCACCTTCAATGAAGTGCAGGTCGGAATGTGGGTTTTTTCATTCAACTTCAAGCGGATGATCGCTTCTGGTCGAGGACTCTGGCCGAATACTCAAACACGGAGGTGATCAATGTTAGCGTCTCGGATCCCCACACGCTGATGGTTATTATAATACTGGCTTTGAGAACGCTACGTTTTCGGTGATCGTGTTCTAGCGACGTGGGGGAGCTGGGCCATGAGGGATAAGCAATATAGCCAGATGACTTTGAAACTCGCACCGAAGAGCTAGCCAACAATCAATTCAAGATTGGGGGCCGGGATGCGAGTGTGCTGGCAAGTCACCGGCATTCGCCAGGACCGTGGGCGAACGCGCATCGCATTCCGGTGGAGAAGAGAAGGAAGCAAACTAAGGGGCTTCTACCTCCATCCGGAGTTGTACGGGGGCCGAACGAAAAGGGGATCGAATGGGCGCGTCATCCGGAGTGATGAAGAAGCTGCAGCCCGCCAAGGAACAGGCGAAGGAGAAACAGGCAGGGCTGACCCAGTCTGTCGCACTGCCACAGGGGAGCACGAACATGAGCTGAGGTACAGCAGAACTCCCTGTTTGCGGACGGGCACCTGCCTCCGAACCGCGCAGCAGGAAACGTTAACCCGGATTTGGAGGTTTATTATGGCGACGTTATCAGTGGCTGAGGAGACCAAAAGTTCGACAGCTGTTCGGGTAATTTACGCCATGCTCTCGTATGCCCTCGGTCTTTGGATGTTGCTTTACGGGATGTCGAAGATCATGGCGCTACAGTTCCAGGTCTTCCCATCGACGTATGTTGAACCACTCGCTGAAGTGCGGGGCTTTTTCGCAATTGCAGCCTTTTTCGGGCGGTTTCATTGGTTGGAAGTTCTGCTAGGCTTTGTTGAATCCATTCCGTCAATATTGTTACTGTTCCGGCGAACACGCTCGATTGGGGCAATTCTGCTGCTCGGGCCGATTTCGTTCGTTGCGATCACGGACTACGCATACCTGTCATCTTCTTATTACTGGGATGTCCGGGCGGTAATCACGGGTATGCTCATTGCAGACGTAGGCCTATTGCTGCTGGATCAGAAGACACGCGAATGGATTCGAGAGTTGTTCTTTTTGAACTCTGCGCCGGAATACAGGAGGTGGCAACTTGAACTCGCATGCAACTGTATTTTGGTGCTAGTAATTTTCGTGTCCATATATCAGCTGGGACACAGCCTGAAAGCTAATTACGGCGAAATCCTCGGTTTTCCGCAGATCAATGGACGGGGCACGTGGGATGTAACGACCTTCGAAATCGACCACAAGCCCGTGGATCTACCGAGAAGCGGCCAGCCCCCGCAAATTTACTTCAACTTCGATGGTTCCTGCCATATCAACAACCTTCCAGCAGAAGTCACACAGAAGTGTAAGGCAGAAATTAATGGTCACCAACACACGATAAAGCTGACTGAACTGCCTGTCGGTGGTTTGAATGCGCCTCTACAGGCGAACTTCCATCTAGACGGTTCAAAACTCAGCATCAACGGCCACTCAGATTCACACGAAGTCTCATTATCGTTGAATCGTCACGGCTGGTGAGTTTTGTCATCCACCTCCGCTGCGTCGCTGGAGAAATTTTTCTCAAGCGATGATGTGATTTGCCCCGCTGTTGCGCTGTTAGAGGTAGAGCACAAACGGTACCCATGGGTAGGGTCTTCAATGGGCATTCAGAAAAGGAGAACAAAATGACAACCAGGTAGTCGCTGCCATTCTTTCGCCGCGATGCCTTCGCTAAAGCCCATTCGCTTGAGGTCGAACCGGAAAAGGCGGAGAACGAACGCGGCTTCTATGGCAATCCCGAGCTGTTCGGCGCGCCTGAGGAAAAAGGTATCCTGTGGGCCACCGCTCCGCAAGCCATGACGCAATGGAAAGAAGCTCGAGCCAAGACCGCCGCCCGTGAGGAGGCGACTACGGCCAAGCCATGACTGACGGAAAAACAGGTGCGGGAGGCTGCACCGCGAACGACAGAAGGCGTCAGCCTCCCTCCATTTTGCTTCCCAACTGATCAAACAACCAAGAAAGGACAGGATAAGAACATGCCGAAATACGTTATCGAGCGCGAGGTTCCGGGAATTGGAAACGCGACGCTGGAAGAAGTCCAGACGATATCGCAGAAATCCTGCAGTGTTCTCAATAAACTCGGACCGACGATCCAGTGGTTGCACAGCTACGTAACCGCAGACAAGATCTATTGCGTATACATAGCACCGGACGAAAAGATGGTTCGAGAACACGCGGAACAGGGAGGCTTCCCGGCGAACTGCGTCTCGGAAGTCAAGTCGATGATCGATCCGACAACCGCCGAGTAGCCGCAAAAGTTAAGTGCTATCGGGGCTGTTGGCTATGGTGATAAAATTCCTCCCCGCCACGAGGTATCCATGAAAAAGTCATCCAGAAATGCACCGTGCAGTGCGTGGCTTTGGGTGTGCACTTCAGGTCGCAGGTGGCAAATGTTCGGCTTTTCTTGCTGCTTACTGATCGCGACGGTCGCCCAGGCCAGCACATCCTTGTTCCGAGCCTCGTTTGAGAAGAAGGACGGCGAATGGAAAATCATTCGTGGTTCGGCGGCGCCGGATTCTCGCGTCTTGCACGGGAAGAATACTTCCCTCCGCATCGAACGGGATGCGATCTCGCCGGACGCGTGCGTCAGGCTCACGCCCGTGCCGCTTACCCTGGGCAAGCGCTATGAACTGAATGGCTGGGTTCGCACCGAGGGGCTCCAGGTACACGATATCGATCGCTCGCCGATTGCATCGGGGGCCGCGCTCACTATGGCATCAATGCCCTTCGATGTCCATTCGGAATCGGTCGGTGGCACGCAACCATGGACGCACTTGACATTGCGATTTGTCGCCAGCCGTGCGCAGGACGAGATACTGCTCACGGTCGGCGGCGGCGGCACATTCAGTGGCAAGGCCTGGTTCGAGGGCATACAACTCGACGCAGTCTCTTCCGACGACGAGTGGCCGATTCGGGAGGCGGTTGAAACCTTCGGTCCCGCTTATCGCTATCCTGCCGCCGGTTGGATCTATCTACACATCGAAGGCAAGCCCTTCGAGCGCGGATACCAACATGGCCACTTGATGGCTCGCGAGATTCCTGAGTACCTCGAGCGCTGCGCGTCTATGTTGGGATCCAAAGAACACTGGGATGACTATCGCAAGCTGTCGAACTCTCTGTTCCTCCGCGGCTTCGATCAGGAACTCCTCGAGGAGATGCGCGGCATCGCGGATGGCGCCTCTGATGCCGGCGCCCGATGGCAGGATCGCCGCATCGATCTCATCGATGTCGTCGTGGCCAACACAACCATCGAAATAGGGGTGCTTGATCGCGCCCTGTCCACAACTCGTACGGGTCTCGAAGGCCTGCGTTTGGAGGCCCCCCCATACTCGAACGGCAAGCATGATTCCGTCATGGATCATTGCAGCGCGTTTGCCGCCACCGGCCCCGCCACGCGGGACGGCAAGATGGTCATCGGACACGTCACGTGGTGGCCGCTGACGCTGGCAGAGCAAACCAATGTCATGCTCGATATCAAGCCAGCTTCCGGCCATCGCATGCTGATTCAAAGTTATCCTGGTGGCATTGAGAGCGGCACAGACTGGTATCAGAATGATGCCGGAGTTGTACTGACCGAAACCACCATCGACCAGACGCCTTTCAACATCGAAGGAACATCTGTGGCTTTTCGTGCCCGCGCTGCGATCCAGTACAGCAGCAACATCGACGAGGTAGTACAGCACCTCGGCACCCGCAATAATGGCCTCTACACAAATGAGTGGATCGTTGGCGATGCCAAGACAAATGAAATCGCGATCTACGATCTGGGCACGAATCACACTCGGCTCTGGCGCAGTTCGAAGAACGAATGGTTTGGCGATACGCCAGGCTTCTACTGGGGCGACAACAACCCGAAGGATTTGACCGTTCGCCTCGAGGATTATCCGGATCCCGAAGGAGATGATGGCTACATTCCTTACGTGCCTGGGCCTCGCGATCTGGCTTGGCAGGATCTCTATCGCAAGTATCGCGGCCAGATCGACGAGCAGTTTGGATTTCTCGCATTTCGTACGGCACCCTTGGTCAGCGCCTCCACCATGGACGCGAAGGTCTTAAGTGCAGATATGGCGTCTCACCTCATGGTGTGGGCCGCAATCGGCAAGCCCAACCAGCGAGAGTGGCTGCCGCAGAAGTGGGACTCTAGTAAGGACGACGGGCTCTATCCGTCGGGCTACTATCTTTTTCAGCAAGAGCCTTCTGATGCGCTACGCGCTACGCTTCAGGAGAACGAGAAGGCACGGCTGGCGGCTTTGGCGGATACGCCCAAGGCTCCGATTCCGACAGCTGCAGACCCGCCTTCTTTCGAGGGTCGCCTCTGGAAAGGTTGGGTGCTGCCCGCCACCGATGCTGATATGTGGTTCGTTGCCGGTTCGGCCGCCTATAAGCGCGTGCTTAAATCGAAAAATGTGGAAGAGGCGCTGGATGCCCAGCGTGCCACCTGGCGCGGTGTGGAGCTAATCCCGGATACACCGGCGAATCACTTTCAGCGGGAGCGGGCCAAGGGCGTTCTGTTTCTTGACTCGCTCCGCAACAAGTTAGGCGACGACGCCTTCCTGAAACTCATGACCGAATATTTCGCGGCCAACACTACCAAGACAGTTACCGCGCAGTCATTTCTCGATCGGGCCGGAGCCAACATCGATGCGATCGATCCGCCCGACGGCCCTGCCTACCTTGCTCGCGATATCTGGGGGAAACTTGCGTCTTCAGTGATTATCTATGGCACTGTGCGGGACGCGGGTTCGAATCGTTATGCTGCCGAACAGATGCAGACTCGTTTTCTCGAACACTACGAGAGCCAGGTCCCGATCTACAAGGATTTCGAGGTGACCGACGAATTGCTTCGAGATCACGATGTCGTCTTCGTGGGTCGCCCGGAGTCGAATTCCGCTTTCGCGCGCTGGTCCGAAAAGCTCGGATTGGAATACCACGGCGCCGCTTTTAAGGTCAATGGTAGGGCACATGCGTCGGAAAGAGAGGGACTGATTCTCGCGGCACAGAATCCCCTTAACGCCGCACGGATGGTTTTGGTAGTGGCCGGCAACGACGCTCTCAGCACAGTAAAAGCCCAAAAAGCGGATCTGTCCGCAGATGAGTATGTCGTCTTCAGAGATGGAGATCAGCCAATGAAAGGCTTCATTCAACATAACCCGGTTAACGGGCTGCACATTGACCACACTCATCCCTAAGCAGTCGACTCCTGCTAGTCGGCTCGCAGTGTATTCACGGGGTTGACAGTCGCCGCTCGGCGGGAGGGCAGATAGCATGCGAGCCACGATACGGCAAAAGTGCACGCAATCGTCGCAGCGTAGGTCCAAGGATCTGTGGAACTCACACCGAACAGGAGTGAGGACAACAGACGCATCGCTGCGAATGCCATGACCAGGCCACAGGCGATGCCGACTCCGGTCAGCCACAATCCCTGTCTAACAAACATCGCTGTAACTTCCTTCGGCTGGGCGCCCAGAGCCATGCGAACGCCAATTTCACGCGTGCGCTGAGACACGGCATAGGAAATGACACCGTAAAGGCCGACGATGCCTAGCATCAGGGCCATACCTCCGGCTACGCAAAGCATTACCAGCGTGAATGAAATCCGTGCCATCGATTTGGCGTACAGCTCACCCTGGGTGGTGGGATCGGCCAACGGCATTTCGGAGTCGATCGACCACACCGCGCGCTGAATCTCTTTCACCAATGAAGCAGACCCAGCTCGCGGAGAGCGAACTACAAATGCAACTTCGCGCCGAACGAATTCCTGTTCACTCTCAAACCGGTCCTGAATGAGGGGCCAATACACCGCGCTTGACACCGGCTTATCGACGCCCTCATCGTGAACATTCCCCACTACCCCTACGATCTCTCGCCAGTCATCGGCGGTGGTGACCCGGATTTGCTTGCCCAGAGCGCCAGCCGGGTCGTGCCAGTACTCTCTGGCTAAATTCTCCGAAACGACGGCGAGTGGCCGCTTCTCATAGCTGTCGCTCCAAGTCAGATCTCGGCCGGTGATCAGCGTCATTCCCATCGTGTTAAAGAATCCTGGAGAAATGAACTTGAAACGCCGTACGGGAGGCAAATCGCCATCCCGGTACGTTCTGTCGCGAGCAAAAATTGGATCAATGTATCCGTGTCCGTCCATCGGGACCGAGTTGGTGATAGCAACCGACGAGACACTCGGTATCGATGCCAGCTTCTCCAGAATTTCCTGCTCCCGGCGGACCACTCGCTCTTTCTGCGTATCCGGAATCTGCGTTTCGGTAACATAGACGCGAAATGTCTCGAGTGTGCTGGGCTGCGCGAATCCAGGGTTCACATTCACCAAAGCCCGGAACGTACGGATCATCAGGCCGGAACAGATCAGCAGTACGAGGGAAAGCGCTACCTGAACCGCAACAAGCACCCTGCGCGCACGTTGTCGTTCGCGGCTTTGGCTCTGGCCACGTCCAGACTCGCTGAGCGCGGTCCGCAAATCGCGAGTGTACTTGACGGCCGGGATAACGGCGATGGCAAAGCTGACAAATAGGGCGATCGCAAGCGTAAACAGGAGCACAGGAACGTCGATTGTGATCTCACGCAGGCGCGGCAGCCCTGTGGGCGCCACGACAACGAGGATTCGCAATGCCACAATGGCGAACGCCAATCCGACGATGCTACCTACCAGTGCAAGAACGAGGCTCTCGATAAGGATATTTGCGGCTATTTGTCCGCGCCCGGCACCGAGGGCATACCGAATGGCTAGTTCCTGGCGCTGGCCTTCCACACGCACTAGCATCAGGTTGGCAACGTTTGCACAGGCTATGACTAGAACAACTGCTATCGATCCCATGAGCACCCAGAGAACTTTGCTGACATCGCCGATTACGTACTGTTTCAGAGGGCGGAGATTTGGCTGAAGTTGAGCCTTTTCAAAAACGGAAGGACTGAATCCTTCGGGTGCGGGGAAGCTGCGGATGGCAATGGGAAGCAGGCGGGCCTGATCCGCGTTGGCTTGCGCAAGCGTCGTACCCAGTTTCAAACGTGCGATGGCCTTGTAGCTGAAGTCACCGAGCTTCGTCTTGTTCCGATCCCATTGCATCGGGAGAATCAGCGCGGGATCCGGTTCGTCGAGAAAATGAAAACCTCTGGGGAGCACCCCGATGATCTCTCGAGGCTTACCATCCACGGTAATGGAATGCCCGATGGCTGATGCGCTTCCGCCAAACTTCTGTTGCCAGTATGAATACGACAGCAAGACCATCCCCGCCGAGCCTGGCGCGTCGTCCTGCTGCGTGAACAAGCGTCCAAGCGCCGGAGTCACACCTAGGATCGGAAGTGTGCCATCACTCACACCGAGGCCCTTTACGTGCTCCGGCTCACCGGCACCCGTCACATTGAGAGAATCGCTCGCGTAGACACCCAGATCCTGCAGGGTCGAATTTTGCTCGCGATCGATGAAGTAGATGAACTGGCCGATGCCCAGTTTCTGAAGCCCGAATCCTGGCGCGCTCACTCCTACAGCAATCAATTGGTCAGGGCGCGGATAGTCGAGGGTTTTTAGCAGCACACTTTCAACCACACTGAATATTGCAGTATTGGCGCCCACACCGAAGGCCAACGTAATCAAGGTCACTCCGGTAAACACCGGTGCTTTGGCGAGCCTTCTGCAGATTAGTTTGAGTTGACCAAAGGAGAACATGATTGTAGGAGTCTCTGCCCCCGATCCGCTGTTAGCGGTACACGGGCGCGCTTCTGCCTCTAGAGCCCCGAGCAGCTGACACTGGCACGCCTCGCGCCACGACGGACGAGATGGTACCACGATAAGCTCGGAGCACCGTGTTTTCTTGCTCCGGGAGAGGCTAGAGGTCCATTGACAGCTCGCGATGTGAACGCTGGGTGGGGCGAGTCCGTACTGATAAACGCCCTTGTCGCCCGGTTGTCAGCAAAACAGGAAAATATGTTTTTGGTCGCAAAGGGCTGCGGCCAAATTTGACTTCCAGATCGACGAAGTCAAGCTTGAGTAAATGGGCCGGGAAGTCCCGCCACAGATTGCATCTGCGGATGCAATCCTTCAACGTGTTCCGGAAAACGATAGACTGGAAACCAGCGACATGCCCGACGCCTACATCCTCGCCATCGAGAGTTCCTGCGACGAGACCGCGGCGGCGGTGGTGCGCTCCGGGGAACAGGTCGTCGCCAGCGTCGTAGCCTCGCAGATCGCGACCCACCAGCCCTACGGGGGGGGGTCGTGCCGGAATTGGCATCACGGGAGCATCTGCGCGCTGTTGTTCCCGTGGTGCGTCAGGCGCTAGCCGAGGCCAAGCATACTTACAACTCCGTCGATGCGATCGCAGTTACCCAGGGCCCAGGTCTCGCCGGAGCGTTGCTGGTCGGCATCAGTTACGCCAAGGCGCTCGCCTTCGCGCTCGACAAGCCACTCATTGCCGTGAACCATCTCGAAGGCCACATTCATGCCGTGCTTCTCGAGGAGCGGCAGAAGGGAAACCACGAACTGCAGTTTCCCTTGCTTGCCCTGGTGGTCTCTGGCGGACATACCCACTTGTATTTGGCGGCGAAAAAAGGCGATTCCTGGACCTACGAGAATATCGGCCACACTCGCGACGACGCCGCGGGCGAAGCCTTCGACAAAGTCGCCAAGCTTTTAGGCTTGGGATATCCGGGAGGCCCGGCCATCGATCGGCTCGCTCCCCACGGCGACGCACGAGCCGTTAAATTTCCTGCGGCGCAGATCAAGCATCGCGATCGGCGTGGCCGAAACGACGGCAAAGTTGTTGAACTCGATAGCGATCGTCCGCGCTTCGATTTTTCCTACAGCGGTATCAAGACGTCGATCTTGCGTTACGTTGAGACCCACGAGATGCAGGTGTCGGTGGAAGCCCGTCGCCGGGCATTAGCGAATATGGCGAAACCGAGGCTGGAGGATTACCTGTCCACCTGCGACAAACTTACCCTCGATCTGGTCGCATCCTTCCAGCGCGCGATTGTGGAAGATCTGGTGGCCAAAACTCTGGCAGCCGCCCGCGCCTATGATGTGGCTACGCTCTTCGTCTCGGGAGGAGTTGCGGCCAATCAGGAATTGCGGCAGACTTTTGAGCGCGAAGGCGCCAAACAAGGCCTGCCTGTCTACTTCCCCTCGCGTCCCCTATCCACTGACAATGCGGCTATGATTGCCGCCGCCGCCTATCCCAAGTTTCTGTTGAAGAATTTTGCCGCGATGGATTTTTCTGCCGAGGCCAGCCTCCCTTTGCGCTGAGAAATCCCTGCGCAGGCAGAGCTTGCCTGGGTCGCGGAAGCAGTCAACCTCGCAGCCGTCAGGTTTCGCTTTCCTGGGCGCTCTCTTCGATGTTCATATCTTTGAATTCGCTGGACTCAAAGATGTCACCGCACTCCTTACACTCGACGAACTCAGAATCCTCGTCCCGGCTGACAATTTGCACGCGGGGGTGCTTGCAAGGCTGCTTCATATCGCGGCTTTGAGAAGTGGAAGTCGACTTGAAAGTCATAAATCCGGAGGGTCTCCAGCAAACAACGGCGGAGGGGACGCTCTGCGCCGGAATTTCACGGTATTTTAGACGCGGTTTGCCGGTTGTCAAGTCCCCAAACGTTACACTGTCCCTAAATTCGTAACCCGCAAAATTCGTGATCGCGATCTCTCTGATCCCTTTCGGGAATCAAATTCCGACTAAAATGGTCGCAATCACCTAAACCGTTCAGCCCGTGATGCTTACCTTTTAGACGTCGTTTTTGACATCTGCCTGCTTAGACTTGCTCCTGGGCTATAGGGTGACGTAAAATGAATTACGACAGAAAAGGTCGGCATTCGTATCTGGCAGCCTTGTTTGTGTCGGGCAAGGAAACACAGTTGCTGAAACTTACCAAGAAGGCCGACTACGCGCTGATGGCGATGAAGCATCTTGCCGAGCACTCCACCGAGGGCTCTCGCAGCGCGAAGGATGTGGCGGATGCCTACGGCATCCCGCCCGAGGCGCTGGCGAAGATCTTGCAGCGTCTGGCCAGGGCGGGCCTGTTGCAGTCGCAGCATGGCACCAACGGCGGTTACACGCTGGCGCGGGCGGCGGCCACGATTTCGGCCTTTGAGGTGATTCAGGCTATCGATGGACCTCTGTTCATCACTTCCTGCGTCACGGTGCGCGGGGAATGCGGCCAGACCGACCGCTGCAATATTCGCGAACCGTTGCGCAAGGTAAACGAGAGTATCGAAGCGGTGTTGCGGCGGATCAAGATCTCGCACATGCGGGAAGAGCCGGAAGAATCCGGGAGCGCAGGTGCCAAAGCGGCGGATTTGGTGACCATTACCTGAGCCGTTGAGAGGGCGAGATTCATCCAAGAGATTTAGGCAAAGTAGGAGAGGCAATCAATGAGCACGGACGTCAAGATCCCCCAGGAATTCACGCCGGCGCATCACCCGGACGCAAAGGGTGTGAAGCTGCCGATTTATATGGACAATCACGCCACCACCCAGATGGACCCGCGGGTGCTCGAAGAGATGCTGCCTTTCTTCATGGAGAAGTTCGGCAACTCTGCCAGCCGGAATCACTCCTTCGGATGGGCCGCCGAAGAGGGCGTGGAAACGGCTCGGGAACGCATCGCCAAATTGGTCGGCGCCACCACCAAAGAAATCATTTTCACGTCGGGCGCCACCGAGAGCGACAATCTCGCCATCAAGGGCGTCGCCGAGATGTACCGCGAAAAGGGTAATCACATTATTACTGCGGTCACCGAGCACAAAGCCGTGCTTGATACCTGCAAACGCCTGGAGAAATATGGCTACCGCGTCACCTATATGCCGGTCCAGAAAGACGGCTTGGTCGATCTCGACGACCTGAAGCGCGCCATGGATGACAAGACCATCCTGGTCACCATCATGTACGCGAACAACGAAATCGGCGTGCTGCAACCGGTGGCCGAGATCGGCAAGTTGTGCCGCGAGCGGGGTGTGATCTTCCATACCGACGCGACCCAGGCGGTCGGCAAAGTGCCGGTGGACGTGATCAAACAGAACATCGACCTGGCATCGATTTCGGCCCACAAGATGTATGGTCCGAAGGGCGTCGGCGCCTTGTATGTGCGCCGCAAAAATCCGCGCGTCCAGGTTTCCGCCATTATTGATGGCGGCGGCCACGAGCGTGGCATGCGCTCTGGGACGTTGAACGTTCCCGGAATCGTCGGCCTGGGTAAGGCCTGTGCCCTGGCGCAAGAGGAAATGCAGCCGGAATCCTGCCGTTTGGCTGGGCTGCGCAACCGCCTGCGAGACCGCATCATGAACCGTCTGGATGAGACCTACATCAACGGCTCCACCGAGCATCGATTGCCCGGCAACTTGAACATCAGCTTCGCTTACGTGGAAGGCGAGTCGCTGCTGATGGGCATCAACGACATCGCGGTTTCCAGCGGTTCGGCTTGCACCTCGGCGACGCTGGAGCCATCTTATGTATTGAAGGCTCTGGGCACGGGTGACGACTTGGCGCACAGCTCGATTCGCTTTGGCATCGGTCGCTTTAACACCGAAGCCGAGGTCGACTACGTCGCCGATCGCGTCATCGAAACAGTGGAACGCCTGCGCGAACTTTCTCCGCTCTACGAGATGGCTAAAGAAGGCATCAACCTGAAGGATGTGAAGTGGGCAGGAGAATAGGTCGGAAGGGCACGCCTTTCAGGTCGTGCCCAGCCGGGTTCGATGAAAAGGGTTCCATTCAAAGAGGGGATTTAGCCTCGGCAAGTAAAGTTCACAGATTCAGGAGCGTTACAAAATATGTCATACAGCGATAAAGTTCTCGATCATTACTCCAACCCCCGCAACGTCGGTTCGATGGACAAGTCGAGCGCCGACGTGGGCACCGGCCTGGTCGGCGCGCCCGAGTGCGGCGACGTCATGAAACTGCAGATCAAGGTCAATCGCGAAACCAACGTCATTGAAGACGCCAAGTTCAAGACCTTCGGCTGCGGCTCAGCCATTGCCTCATCCTCACTCGCCACCGAGTGGGTCAAGGGCAAGACGGTGGACGAAGCTCTCTCCATCAAGAACATGGACATCGTGAAGGAGCTTTCGCTTCCTCCGGTAAAGATCCATTGTTCGGTGCTGGCTGAGGACGCGATCCGCGCCGCCATCGGGGACTGGAAGAAGAAGCAGGAAGTGGCCAGCCCCGTCGCCGCCGAAGCAAAGTAAGGTCTGCGCACGACTCGCGACGCGAGCGGCCGAGGAGTCCCCGGGGCTGTCATTCCGAGCGAAGCTACCTGTTTTTCAGCGGGCACCGCGAGACTGTACCGCACGAGAGCAGGGAAGGGCACGACTTCAGTCGTGCCCCTGATGATGAGCGACGCGGCTTTAGCCGCTGAGGAAACGCGTGACCACAGCAACCGAACAAAAACCCGCGCAAGCTCCCGGCAAAGGAATTGTCGTGACTGAGAAAGCCTTGATCAGGGTGCGCAGCGCCATGGCCAAGGAAGGCATCTCGCCCGAGCAAGGCGGCTTGCGCCTCGGCGTACAAGGCGGCGGCTGTTCAGGCCTGAGTTACAACATCCGGTTCGACACGCAACCACGCGAACGGGACCGCATCTTCCAGTTCAGCGACGTGCGTGTATTCGTGGACCCGAAGTCGTTCATCTATCTGCACGGCATGATCCTGGACTATCAGGAAACGCTGATGCAACAGGGCTTCGTGTTCGTGAATCCCCAGGCATCGAAGTCATGCGGCTGTGGCACTTCGTTCTCCGCCTGAACGCGGCTGACTCTGTGGCGCGGACAGTCCTGTCCGCGTACCGCGTTCGCGCCACCGCACAACCTGGGTAAATAACGGGCGCGTTGGCCTGGCCGGCATATTTTCGGCGTGAAAACGAGACCGAAGCAGCATTTGCGTGAAAGCGCGTCGGTTTGAGGAGTTAGAAACAAATTGACCAAAGCCGCACTCACCACCATCAGTGCCTCGCCCCTCCCGCAGGAAACTCATTCCTGCTGGTCGTGCGGATCCATGCGTGCGGCTCACTTCTGCGAGTCCTGCGGTAAAGTTCAGCCCCCAGTTCCGGTCGACTACTTCTCGTTCTTCGGTCTCGCGCCCAAGCTCGATCTGGATATCAAGGCGCTGGAAAAAAGTTTCTACGAATTGAGCCGCAAGCTTCATCCCGACTTGAATGCGCGTGCCGGCAGCCAGGAACAGGAATGGAGCATGGAACAGAGTTCCCTGCTCAATGACGCCTACCGCACCCTGAAGGACCCGATCAGGCGTACGCAATATCTCTTGCATCTGGAAGGCGTGGAACTGGAAGAGCAATCCAAGAGCGCGACCGACCAGGCCCGTGCTACAGGAGAGAGCAAGAAACAAATCGTTCCCCCGGATTTGCTCGAAGAAGTTTTCGAACTGAACATGCAACTCGAAGAACTTCGCATGAATAAAAAGATAGGCGAGGACGATCCCGCACTGATCGAAGAAGTCGGAAAACAGAAATTATCGCTGGAATCCAAGCACGAAGCCCTGCTGCGCGAACTGGAGACCTACTGGAAGACCTGGGATCGCCTGATCGATTGCGGTCCCGCTCCACCCGCGGAGCGCACGCAAGTAAGGGACAAGATGGTGGATGTGCTGAATCGCCGCAACTACATTCGCAATTTGCTGCGGGACGTGAACGCGGCAATGGAGAACTGAGTACTTAGAAATGGCTCCCGATCGCATCGTCGGCATCGACCTCGGCACCACCAACTCGCTGGTGGCGTTTATGCAAGGGGATACGCCTGTCGTGATCCCGGGGGATGACGGCCTCAACTTGCTTCCCTCGGTGGTGGCGCTGGACGCCAACCACCAGTCGGTGATCGGCAATGCCGCTCGCAATTCTCTGATTGAAACTCCGGAGCGCGCCGTCTACTCCATCAAACGTCTTATGGGACGCGGCGTGGAAGACATTCAGCAAGAACTAAAGCTCTTCCCTTTCCGCCTCGCCGATGACATGCAGCCCGGTGAAGTTCTCCGCATCAAGCTGGGCGACAAAACCTTTACTCCCCCGGAGATTTCCGCGCTGATTCTTCGCCAGTTGAAGCGCAGCGCCGAGCGTTTCTTCGGCGGCCCGGTAACGAAAGCGGTCATCACGGTTCCCGCCTACTTCAACGACGCGCAGCGCCAGGCCACGAAAGACGCTGGCCGCATCGCCGGTCTCGAAGTGCTCCGCCTGGTCAACGAGCCCACGGCCGCAGCGCTCGCCTACGGCCTCGACAAGAAGCAGAACGGCATCGTCGCGGTGTATGACTTCGGCGGCGGCACCTTCGATATCTCCATCCTGAAACTGCACGACCGAATCTTCGAAGTCATTGCCACCAACGGCGACACGCATTTGGGCGGCGACGACATTGACAATCTGCTCATCGCCATTGCGCTCGACGATATTCGCGGCGACCTCGGCCTCGATCTTCGAAATAACGATCTCCGCCGTAATGCCGAAACCGTGCAGGCGATCCGCAAGGCCGTCATCGAAGCCAAGATCGCGCTCTCTTCCGAGGCCTCCGTCAAGCTCGACATCGAATTGCCCGGCGGCAAGCGTTATCAACGCGAGATTACCCGCCAGCAATATGAACAACTGATTCAGCCCGTCATCGACCGCACGGTCGGCCCCTGCAAGCAGGCCATGAAAGATGCCGGCCTCAAGCCCGAACAGATTGACGAAGTCGTGCTGGTCGGAGGTTCCACGCGCATTCTTAAAGTCCGCGCTCTGGTGAAGGAATTGTTCCAGCGCGAACCGCACATCGACTTGAATCCCGACGAAGTAGTCGCGCTGGGAGCGGCCGTCCAGGCCAATATTCTCGGCGGCGGCTCCGAAGCCACCGAGAACATGCTGCTGCTGGACGTAACTCCTCTGTCGCTGGGCATCGAAGTCGCCGGCGGAGTCACCGACAAGATTATCCTGCGCAACTCGACGATCCCGGCATCGGCCACACAGTTTTACACCACGCAGATTGACGGCCAGGCCAACGTGGCGATTCATGTGCTGCAAGGTGAGCGCGAACTCGCCAAAGACTGCCGTTCGCTGGCCCGCTTCGATCTGAAAGGCATTCCCGGCATGGCCGCCGGCATTCCCCGCGTCGAAGTGAAATTTCTGATCGACGCCAACGGCATTCTGCACGTCTCCGCCCGCGAACAGCGCAGCGGCAAAGAGGCTGAGATTCAGGTGCAGCCCAGCTACGGCCTGACCGACGAGCAGGTTGAGGGCATGATTCTCGACTCGTTCGACAATGCCGAAGAAGATTTCCGGCGCCGCCAACTGATCGAGGCGCGCAGCGAAACCGCGACCATCCTGGCCGCTCTCAAAAAAGGTAAAAAAGATCCGGCCTGGGGACAACTTACCAGCGAGGAAAAAAAGAAGATCGCGAAAATGGAAAAATCGCTGGTCGCGGTAGATGCCGAAGAGGATTATCAGGCGATACGCAAAGCCATCGATGTGCTGAACCAGGGTACGATGCGGCTGGCAGAACTCATGATGGACACCGCCGTCTCGACGGCGCTCAAAGGCAAGAACCTGGACGAGACGGATCTGGGCGAAGCCCCGACCGCTCCGCATCCTATGGGGAAAGCAGAATTTGAGTAGGCTTCGATGGCGAGGCATGGGTCGAGATTTGCTTGCATGGGTGAGATGTTGAATTGGTGAGATGAGGTGAACATGGCTGAAGAAAAGACACAAGGAGCTGGCACCTTGACCGAAGACGCTCCGGGCGAAAATACGGTTCAGGTCACCTTCCTGCCCGAGGGCAAGACCGTGCAGTTTGAAAATGGAAAACTGCCTTACGAAGATCACGGCAAGGAGCAGTCACTGCTCGACGTGGCGCTGAATTTCGGCATCACGCTCGACCACGCCTGCGGCGGCAATTGCGCCTGCACTACCTGTCATATCTGGGTGAAGGAAGGCGCCGAGAATCTTTCCCCCATGGACGACGACGAGGCCGACCGGTTGGACATGGCCGCCGATCTCCAGTTAAACTCGCGTCTCGGCTGCCAGGCGCAAATCACCAAGCCCGGTAAAGTAGTCGTCGAGATTCCCGCCTGGAATCGTAACTATGTCTCTGAGGAGCACTGAGGATGGCAAAGAAATTAACTTGGGACGACAGCGAAGACCTCGGCATTCTGCTTTCCGAAACCCACCCCACGCTCGATCCGCTCGCTGTGCGCTTTACCGATCTGCACCGCTACGTCACCGAGCTGCCGGACTTTGCTGGCGATCCCAAAGCGTCGAACGAAGGCAAGCTGGAAGCGATTCAGATGGCCTGGCATGAAGAAGTCCAGGATCGTACCCAAGGCTGACCGTGTTCCTCGTGTCCGAGGAGTGGCGTCATCCTGACCGGAGGAACCGCTTTCGAGGCGGAGCGAAGGATCTCACGCATTCAACGGTATATCGTTCCCGGGAAGGCCGAAGGGCCCAATCACTTCTCCGCCATTTTCCCGTAAAAGTTCTGCAGCGTGTAGAACGCCAGCTTGCGCTGACCTCGATTCGAGATCAGTCCCTTGCGATTATGGTAATCCTGCACGCCGGGAAGCAGGCGCGTGGGAGAGCGAAAATCCATCAAAACCCAGGGCGTCATTCCCGCCAGATTCGGCATGCGCTCCACCATGCCAAGCTGGTGTTTAAACAAATTTTCCTGATATTCCTCAGTCCAGATCTCGTCCGCCTCGCCGTGACGGCCGTACTGCGCGCCGCCGCCGAATTCGCTGACGATGAGCGGCTTATTCCACGCCGATTTCCATCGCATCTTATCGGCATCTTCCGGACGCCCGCCATACCACCCTAAATATTCATTCAGACCGAGCACATCCAGCACCTCTCCCAGCGGATCGCTCAGGGTGCGCTCATCGGGACCAGTATGATCCACGTGATTCATTGCCGAAGTAATCAGCCGGGTTGAATCGATTTCTCGGGCGTCCTGCGCCAACTGTTTCACAAACGTCAGGCGCTCCGCCTTTACCGGCGTTTCGTTGGAGAGTGACCACAGAATTACAGCCGCGCGGTTGTGATCACGTGCAATCATATCGCGCAGTTGCGCCTCGGCGCTGGCCAGGGTCGCGGGGTTCGACCAGTCGATATCCCAATACACAGGGATCTCCGACCAGACCATCAGGCCCATGCGGTCCGCCAGGCGAATCTCATTTTCGTTGTGCGGGTAGTGAGCAAAACGGACGAAGTTGCATCCCAGATCTTTCACCCAGCCAAGCAGAGTCTGCGCATCCTCTGCGCTGAAAGCGCGTCCCTCGCGAAACGGCGCCTCCTCGTGCATCGAAACGCCACGCAAGAAAAGCGGCTTGCCGTTCAACAGAATCTTGCCGCTCTCTACTTGGATGGTCCGAAAGCCAATTTCATCGACGACCGTGTCGCCTTCGCCGGCGAGGATGACCCGGTACAGCTTCGGACTCTCTGGAGACCAAAACTTCAGCGTCGCGCTGCACTTTGGCGCCGGTTTTTTTCCACAAGCCAGCACCCTGGCATCAAACCTAAAGCGGACATAACCATTGGCCTCAGTCATGGTTTTGAATTCGATGCCGACCTCAGGAATCTGGATTGTGACCTCGTGCTTTGTCAGAGGGCCGTCGAACCGCACCCAACCAGAAATCTCACGATCTGAACCTCGCTCCAGCTGCACCGAGTAATCCTGGATGAATGTGATCGGCACCTCGACCAGCATCACGTCGCGAGTAATCCCACCGTAATTCCACCAGTCGAACTTCAACGCAGGCACGGCGTCGGCGCGACGGGCGTTGTTCACTTCCACGATCAGAAAGTTGTCGCCATCTCGCAGAACTGAAGTCGCTTCGAAATCAAAGGCCGTGAAGCCGCCTTCGTGTTCGCCTAGTTTTTCTCCGTTCAAGTACACGCTGGTGTGGTAGTTGGCAGCGCCGAAGTAAACAAACACGCGCGAGTTCGCGTGCCTGTGATAACCAAACTCGCGCCGGTACCAGACCGGCCCCTCATAGAACGTCAATTGTTCGCGTTGGGTATTCCAGTCGCCGGGAACATTCAGGACTGGGGATGCGTCAAAACTGTACTCGACGCGATCGCTCTTGCCGCGCGGCTTTTCATTGCGGAAAAATCCCGACTTGCCGTTTTCAAAGGGATCGACAATGGCTCGCCAAGCACCATTCAGGCTGACCGTGGTCCGGGCGGACACATTTGTAATCAGCGTTGACGGAGCCGGACGAGCATAAGCCCACCCCGTCAGCAGGAGTACCAGCAAGCAACATTTCATGGAAACCTCGAAGCTGCTCATGGTAGTGACGGAAACGAGGCAACGTCAATCAGGCTCGCGCCAACCGCCGCATCGGTTGCGTCGCAAAGTTTTTACAACTCCATGACAAATGGCTGGGCGTGGTCCGCTTATCCTGAATCTGGGCCTGTCGATCACTGGTAGGCCCTACTCTCTCTCTGCAGCCAATTAAAAGGGCACGGCGTTCGCCGTGCCCTTATTTTTTGTTTTTTTCGTTGCAATTTTACCCCACCGAAACCGGAGCCGGCTCTTCCACATTCGCCTCGCGCAAAAACTTCGCTGCTTCTTCGGGCGGAGTAGGATTGATGTAGAAGCCGGTGCCCCATTCGAATCCGGCGGTCTTCGTCAGTTTCGGCATGAACTCGATGTGCCAGTGATAGTGGTCGTTGGTGGGATCTTGCGCCGGCGATGTGTGGATCACCAGATTGTAAGGTGGATTGTCGAGCACGCGATCGGCCCTACCCAACAAATCCTTCAAGGATCGCGCCAGGTTCTCGAACATGTGCGACGACGAGTTCTCAAACGCCGATTCATGCTGCTTGGGCAGAATCCAGGTCTCAAAGGGAAAACGCGGAGCGTAAGGCGCCAGCGTGACAAAGTTCTCGTTCTCCGCAACCACGCGCAGGCCGCTGTCCATCTCCTGGCGAATAATGTCGCAGAACACGCAACGTTCCTTGTAGAGGAAATACTGCTTGGCGCCTTCCAGTTCCTGGGTGACGTTAATCGGAAGAATGGGCAGTGCAATCAGCTGAGAGTGGGCATGCTCCAACGACGCTCCCGCAGCCTCGCCGTGGTTCTTGAAGATCAGGATGTATTTGAAGCGGCGATCTTTTTTCAGATCGAGGATGCGGTCCCGGAACGTCCACAATACGTCTTCAATGCGTTTGGGAGGCAGGGTGGCGAGGCTGGAGGTGTGGTCGGGCGTCTCAATAATGACTTCGTGCGCCCCAATTCCGTTCATACGATCAAACATGCCCTCCGCCTGGCGGTTCAGCGTGCCTTCAATACCCAAAGCGGGAAACTTATTGGGCACGACGCGAACGGTCCAACCTGGGGTGTCGCGCTGCGGCGCTGGCCCGCCGTTCGGGTTAGGACGGTAGGCTTGAATCTCGGGAGGCGTCTTGGTCTCGTTTCCGTAGCAAAAGGGACAAAATCCGCCCTTGATCTTCATATTTTCGCGGACAAAATCGGTTGGGCGCTTCGCCCGGTCCGTCGAAATAATCACCCAGCGGCCAACAATCGGATCTTTTCTCAGCTCAGGCAATTACTGAATCCTTTCAGTGCGCTTACGAAATCTTGTATTTTTACCGCGCCAGGGAAGCATTACGAAACACTTCGATGCGGTCGGGAATTGGGACGCCTATAGTATACGCTTACTCTATCGAATCTCGATTGGAACGAAGGTGGAAGCGTCGCAGAAATTGACGCGCCACTTCGCGCCGTTTGGGGCGGTCGAGGGCCGCGTCAGGGGTCTTCAGGTCGCGCGTTGTTCGCGTCTTAACTTCAAATAAAACAAAGTACGTCAGCATCCCAGCCGATCAGGTCGTACCTCACAGCCAGACAAGATTCCGCTCTGGTTGGTCCGGGAAAGGGGAAGACGAACCTGTTGACCGGTGCCCGGGGCTTTCCAGCGGCCCGAACGTATCGGGCCGCCAGCTCCACCCCTGTGTATTCTGAGAAAAAGTCTTACTTCCCGCCCACCGCTGCGATCGATTCTTCGAGCACATCGAGGGCGACGTCGGCTTCCGCTTTCGTGACCACCAGCGCCGGGCAGATGCGAACCGTGCTCGGCCCGCAACCCAGGAACAGCACTCCGTGTTCGAACGCCATTTCGACGATGCGGTCGCGTTCGGCGTGGCCATACTCCTTGGTTGCCTTGTCCTTGACGATGTCGACGCCGATCATCAATCCGCGGCCGCGCACATCGCCCACCAGCTTCAACTTCGAAGGCCAGTCCGCCATGCGCTTCATCATGTGATTACCCACGCTGGCCGAGTTCTCCCGCAAGTGTTCTTTCTCGATCACATCGAGAGTAGCCAGCGCCGCGGCAATGCAAATCGGATTGCCGCCAAAAGTGGAAGCGTGGGATCCGGGAACCCAGTCCATGATTTCTGCACGGGTCATGGTGACGCCAAGCGGCATGCCCGAAGCAATGCCTTTCGCCATGCAGACCATGTCGGGTTCGACTCCGGTGTGCTCGACGGCGAACCACTTCCCGGTCCGTCCAATTCCACTTTGCACTTCATCGACCACCAGCATGATGCCGTGACGATCGCAAATGCGCCGCAGTTCCTGCATGAAGACTGTCGGAGCCACGACGTAGCCGCCCTCGCCCTGAACCGGCTCCACGAATATTGCCGCAACTTCCTCCGGAGCCAGCGTGGTCTTAAACAGCTTTTCCTCGATGAAGCGCGCGCACTCCAGCGCAAAGTTGTCCGCATCCTGCGGACCACCCGCGCAACCGCGATAAACGTCGGGATACCGCACGTGCGTCACCCCCGGCACAAGTGGCGCGAAACGTCGCCGCTGCTGGGGTTTGGACGCGGTCAGCGAAAGCGCGCCCATCGTTCGTCCGTGAAACGCGCCCAAGAAGGCAATCACGTTCTGCCGCTTGGTGTGGTAGCGCGCCAGCTTCAGCGCGCACTCGATCGCCTCGGCACCTGAGTTGCCATAGTAAATTCGATGCGGTCCGGGCATGGGCGCGATCCTCGAGAGCCGCGCCGCCAGCTCCACCATGCTCTCGTAATAGAAATCCGTGCCCGACATGTGAATCAGCTCGCCTGCCTGCTTCTGAATGGCAGCAACCACGTGGGGATGGCAGTGGCCGGTCGAAGTCACGGCAATGCCTGCGGAAAAATCAAAAAACTCATTGCCGTCGACGTCCGTCACCACGATGCCTCGTCCGCTCTTCACCACCAATGGGTAGGAACGGGTATAGGACGGCGAAATGTATTTCTCGTCGCCCTCGAGCACGCGCTTGGCGTTTGGCCCGGGCAGTGCGGTCTTGATCTTGGGTCCGATTGCGCTTGTCATGGTCTTGGCGGTGTCGGTTCCCGTAGTCATCTTTCCCGTAGTCATAGTTCCCGTAGTCATGGAATCCTCCGCAGCAGCTGCCAGTAAGCAGCCGCCAGTTGTATGGAAATGCAACCTCGGAAAACGAGATCCTGGTTCGGACGCGCAGGCCGAGGTGAATCAGATGGAGGATTGACAGTTAGTCGCTACCGAACAGGCTGGGACGCAATCGCGACGGCAGATTCGCCCGATAGCGCCGTGGGCACACCAGACAGTGCAGCCAGCACTCGGGCAGATGCGAATTGGGATTGTGGCGCAGCATCGCGAACCGTCGACATCACTAAGCCATTATAGCGGGAAGGGATCAGTCCCGTAACCCCCTTTGTAACAAAAGGAGTGCAATCGAACGGCGTCAACGTTGCTTAGAACGACTCCGGCGGTTCTGAAGCAGACACAGGAACTGTGTCTCGCCTCTATTCACAGCGTCTGTCTCCTTCTTAGAATCCAACTGGTCGCCGCCCTCGTC
>Ga0207040_1050_pt1 | contig 37012 bp, 26 predicted proteins | sample Alteio_BWMinCont_72_FD_153279 | JGI IMG/M metagenome (GOLD analysis project Ga0207040, IMG submission 153279) | Enriched cells from forest soil in Barre Woods Harvard Forest LTER site, Petersham, Massachusetts, United States -... | ecosystem: Environmental > Terrestrial > Soil > Temperate forest >... | reverse complement strand
AGCCTGACTGAAGGGACCGATTCGATAAGGATCGGTCTATATCGGAAAATGGACCAACAGGTAATGCGGGACGCACCGGTCGTTCCGCTATGGTATGATGAAGTCGTGCACCTGGTCAGCCCGTCCATTCGCGGATTCTCCGCCAATGCACTAAATCTTTTGGAGCTTCGGCGGGTGAGCAAGTCTGTCTCCGATCTGTCAATGCGTTGATTTAAGCTTGCGCTTAAATACCTTTTCGAATTTCTCCAGCTTTGGACGGATAACAAAATAACAATAGGGTTGTGACCCATGCTGGTCATAATAATGCTGGTGATAGTCTTCTGCCGGGTAAAAATGAGTGAACGAAACTATTTCGGTCACAATGGGCTCGCTGTACGCGCCACTTTTGTCTAATTCCTGCTTATACTTTTCGGCCTTTTGACGTTGCTCTTCACTGTGGTAAAAAATAACACTCCGATATTGTGTCCCGAAGTCGTTTCCCTGCCGGTTAAGGCTCGTCGGATCGTGGGACTGCCAAAAGGCTTCCAAAAGCTCGTCGTAGGATATGACCGCGGGATCATAAACCACCTGCAAGCATTCGGCATGGCCCGTACTGCCAGAACAAACCTGTTCGTAACTGGGGTTGACCTGTTTCCCGCCGGAGTATCCCGAAGTTACTTTTAGTACGCCTTTCAGTTCCTGGAAAATGGCTTCCGTGCACCAGAAGCAGCCGGTGCCCAGGGTAGCCGTGTCGGTCCTAGTCCCTTTCGGGATGATTGGGTCGTTCATATAAATAGTTCTTGCTGTGGATTGCCCGCAGGAAATAGCCAATATGGCCCAAAGGCCAATCCATGAAAAATGTCTTAAAATTGAAACCATAATCGAGATAATTTGCAAGGTAAGGCGGCCGGTCGAGGGTTTTGGTAAGCTGCCTGACAATCCGCGGCTTTACCCATTCTTTAACATGGCCGCTTCTGGCAGGATCCGGGCTTCCTCCACAGGCAATTCTTTTACCTTTGTGCGCAACTATGCAATGGTTCCCCGATTCTGCTTTGGTCCGGCTCGAATTCGATCAGGTGAAGCTCCTGTTGGAGGGCTACTGCCTGACGGATTTTGCCAAGGACAAAGCAAACACACTTGCCGTCTGGCTGGACCTTCACCGCATTGAGCGGGAATTGAACCAGTCGCAGGAAGCGAAACTTCTGCATATGCGAGGACAGCGCATCCCCTACCCGGAAGAATTGAATCTTTCGGTCGAACTCCGGTTGATGGAGATTCCGGGAGCGGCCCTGGAGCCTCAGCAGTGGATGAAGATCCTTCAATTGCTTGACTCATCCGAACAACTATTCCGATGGTTCGATGCCGATCATCGGGCAGCCTACCCGGCCTTAACCCAAGTCATTCAAGGGGCACACTATAACCAGAATATAGCCGCGGCAATAAAGGAAATCTTCGATCCGCAAGGAGAAGTCCGGGACCAGGCTTCTGCGGACCTGGCTTCCATCAGGTCCAGGTTGTCGCGCCTTCGGCAAGAGCGCAGAAAAGCATTTGACCGTATCCTTTCCCGCCTGATCAAATCGGGCTATCTGGCCGAAAGTGAAGAAGCCTTTTTGAACGGAAGGCGTGTAGTTGCTTTATTGGCGGAACACAAACGGCAGGTCAAGGGCATTCTGCATGGCGAAAGCGACACGCGCCGGACGGCCTTTATTGAACCGGAAGAAACGATTGAACTGAATAATGCTGTTTTTTCCATGGAATTGGCCGAGCGCCGCGAAATCCGTCGCCTGCTGGCCGAGCTTACGGCCCGGCTTTCGATTCATGCGCCGCTGCTCAAGCGCTATTACGATTTCCTGGGCGAATTCGACTTCATAACCGCCAAAGGCCGGCTTGCCGCTTCTCTAGGCGCCAATCTACCCAGGATCCATCCGGGGCCGGCACTTAGCCTGCGGGAAGCAGTTCATCCCTTGCTTTTACTACATAACCGGAAAAACCTGCGGGAAACGGTGCCCATATCCCTGCACCTGGATGAAACCAACCGTATACTTTTGATATCCGGACCGAATGCCGGAGGTAAAACGGTTACCCTGAAAATGGTCGGGTTGCTTCAACTCATGCTCCAGGCTGGCTTGCTGATCCCCGCACACCCGGACTCGGAACTGGGCCTGTTCAACCAGCTAATGATCCATCTTGGCGATGCGCAGAGCCTGGAATTTGAACTCAGCACGTATAGTGCCCAGTTGCGCAACCTAAAATACTTCCTGGAGCATGCAGACGGGGATACCTTATTCTTCATTGATGAGCTGGGCAGCGGCAGCGATCCCAGCCTGGGCGGAGCTTTTGCGGAAGTAATCCTGGAAGAGTTGGTGAAGCGCCGGTCGATGGGTATCGTGACGACTCACTACCTAAACCTGAAGATCATGGCCGGGAAAACCCCCGGCATTATAAATGGCGCTATGGCCTTTGACGACCAAGCCTTGCGCCCCCTGTACCGGCTGATCAGCGGAAGGCCGGGCAGCTCATACACTTTTTCAATCGCCGAGCGGATCGGACTGGCGCCCGAGCTATTGGAAAGAGCCAGAGAGCTGGTCGATGCGGGCCATTTCCTGCTGGATAGTCTATTGAACCGCACCGAACAAGATCTCCAGGCACTCCAACAGGAAAGACAGCGGATGCAGGAATTGATCCGTCAAAACGAAGGGCTAAAGCAAGAAATGGAAACCGTCATTCGCCGGGAAAAGCAACGGCAGCAGGTAGAACTGCTCCGGCAACAGCATCGGCTGACCGAGGATCGCATCGACTATCTCAAGGAAATGGAGCGGAAGCTCAGACAAATTGTAGTGGAATGGCAAAAGAACGAAAACAAGGGAGAGGTGATACGGCACATGCAAGCCCTGCTGGTTACGCAGAAAGAAAAGCAACGCCAGGATAAACAAAACAAGAAACTGCATGCGAAATACGCGGAAGTAGATTCGGTCGCCAAAGTGGGTGACCAGGTGATCATGAAAAAAAAACCGCCAGGTAGGCACGGTGCGGGAATTGCGGGGCAAAAAAGCGGTAGTGCAGGTCGGCCTCGTGCCTATTACGGTAGGCCTGACGGACCTGGCCGTCGTTCGCGACTTGACTGCGTCTGCAAAAAACGAACGGTCCAAAGACCAATAAATCTAATAACTGTCATATTATGCAGCCAACAGCGCAATCCCTGGCGGCCACGGCCAAGCCCGACCGGATCGCCTCCATCGACTTGCTTCGCGGGGTGGTGATGATCATCATGGCCCTAGATCACGTAAGGGATTTTTTTCACTCGGGTGCCTATGTTTACAATCCGACGGATTTACGGCACGCCAGCGCGGCGGTATTTTTCACCCGCTGGATCACCCACTTTTGTGCCCCGGTCTTCGTGTTTCTCGCGGGAACGGCCGCGCGACTCCAGGGGGAAAGAAAAACTAAGCAGCAATTGTCGATGTTCCTTTTTACCCGAGGGCTTTGGCTCATTTTTCTGGAAATGGCCGTCGTAACCCTGGGTTGGACTTTCAATATCAGCTACCATGTGATCATCTTGCAGGTCATTTGGGCGATCGGATTTGCCATGCTGGTACTCGCTGCGGCGGTCTACCTGCCGCCGGGGCTGACGCTTGGCATCGGCCTCCTGCTGATTGCAGGACACAATATGTTGGACCACATTGATGTGTCAGATCCCGGCTTTGCCGCGGCCTTGTGGGGAATCCTGCACAAATTCAGCTCATTCCATCTAGGCCCGGTGTTGGTCATCGAAGGCTACCCGGTAATCCCCTGGACAGGCATTATGCTGACGGGATATGGTTTAGGCTTTCTTTACCTTCGGGGAACTTCAACCCAACGCAGAAAATCCCTGATGCTGCAGCTGGGCATTTTGGCCATTTTGCTCTTCATTGTTTTGCGGGTTATCAACGGATACGGCGATCCACGGCCCTGGTCCCCCCAACACAGCAACCTCTTCAGTTTGCTTTCTTTCATAAATACATCCAAGTATCCGCCCTCCCTGGACTATTGCCTGATGACTCTTGGACCTGCTCTTCTTTTTCTATCCATTTCCGAACGCTGGTCCAACTGGCTTTGCCGGCAAATCTCCGTTTTTGGGCGGGTCCCCCTGTTCTACTACCTGTCGCACGTCTATTTGGTGCACCTGCTGGCTGTCTTTGCCGCGGCATGGTCAGGATACAGCTGGAGGGACATGATTTTTTCTTCCTGGGTAACCGACAATCCATCGCTTCGGGGATACGGCTTCCCTTTGTGGGTGGTCTATTCGGTTTGGATCCTGGTCATTGTGGCATTATTTCCTTTGTGCAAGAAGTACGATGCGTACAAGCGCCGCAACCGATCGAAAAAATGGCTCAGCTACCTTTAGCCCGAGACCGGGAGGCCGCATCCAACCCTGCTGGAGTGTTTTGCCATTGGGGAATAGGAATTTGCAGGCCGCAGGTGGAATTCAATGCTTCAGCCAGGTATCCGCTGAGTTCTGGGGAGTAGGTCTCATCCGCGGAGTGCATGAACATATACAGGGATTCGAGCCCATCCTTTAGCCAGTCCCTAATGCGGGAAACCCAGTGGTCGATTCGAATATAATCCGATGGATGGAGGTCGTTTCCAACAAAGCGAATAAAGGATTGTGGAAGCGTGAGCTCCATATGGCAACAATCCCTTCGCCCGGCCACGTCCGTAATTACCCCTCCCATATGCAAATGTCGGAGGCAATCCAGCCATTCCCTGCGAGTCGCGGAATTATTGAACCAGGATGGGTGCCGCAATTCAACGAAAAAGAGCAGGTCCGGGGGCAATGAGCCAAGGAAAGTATACAATTCCTCTTTTCTTTTAGGGCTGAATCGATCGCTGAATTGAATGAGCACCGGGCCCAGGTGGGGCCCGAAATGCCGGATTCCGCGCAAAAACTCCTGGGTGAGAAAACCTTTGAATCGCAGATTCCCTCGGTGCGTGATATGGTCATACAACTTCGGACAGAATAAGAAGTCCCTTTCACCGGCCCTGGCGGCCCATTGGTCAATGGTTTTCGGCCCCATGATTTTATAGTGGGTGGCGTTGAGTTCGATGCTGTTGAAATGCAATAGGTATTGGTCGAGAAATTGCTTTTCCTTGGTTTGGGCAGCATAAAGTTTTCCTAGCCACTCTTTTCTCCCCCATTTCGCGCAGCCAACGTAAGCCCTGGGATGAAGCTGCGGGTTTCCCCGCAGCACCCTCTCGTTATCAGCCGGATCGCAGGGCAATCGGAAATCAATACGAGATAAATCGTCCTCACTTACCCGGCCAAATTCCATCTTGCGGGTTTTTTTCAAAGGTAGGCCAGTGTCTTGAATTGCTTTCCGGGCATACTAGGGGAAGATCCGAGGCCCATCTCCGCGCTCAACGCATTTCACCTTGCAAGCTATAATGCATTGCAACTGTTTAATTTCGGCGTTTAAACGTTAAGTATACATTTATTTTTCCCCATTTTTCCAGAATTGCTTCGAATTGTGCATGAATAAAGTTACCTTTGCGGGCCGAAAATTGCGGCGCATCAATCCTCCCCCTGTAGATTCCATTTTTTAGTTTGGAATCAGACCTATCCGTGCCTTTTTTTCTTCCGCCATCTTGATCTGCGCGGAAACGGTACGAATTCAAGAAGAAATGAGCAGAAAAATGCCTGGGTTAACGCGTGATACCCCGCCTCAGCAAGGCGCGGATGCGAGGAAAAATCGTGCTGATCACGAAGAGAGGTATCGGTTCTTATTCGATCAAGCGGCCGAATTTATTGTCATTCACGACTTAAAGGGGCGCATAGTGGATGCAAACGAAAGTTTGTGCAGCCGGTTGGGGTATACGCGCAAAGAGATGCTCCAGTTGAATATGGGCATGCTAATCGATCCTGAGCAGCTAAAGGAAACGCCGCTTCGAATGAACGAACTGATCGAAGGCAAATGCATATTTTCCGAGCGACGCTATGTTGGAAAGGATGGTAGCCGCATTGAAATCGAAGCCAACGTCAAAAAGATGTCCAATGACCTGATCCTTGGCATCTGCCGCGACGTAACGGAGCGGAAGAAGATGGAGTTCGCAATGAGGGAAGCGGAATTGAAATTCAGAACCATTTCGGAAAAGTCTCTGGTAGGCATTTATATTATCCAGGACGGACGGTTCGCCTACGTGAATCCAAAATTTGCCGAAATCTTAGGGTACCCTCCGGAAGAGATGGTTGATTCTTTCCCGGTAGACATAATTGTTGATGAGGAAGACAAGGACCGCGTGAAGGAATACATCCGGGCCAGGATGGCGGGTGAAGTGGAAAGCGTTCATTTCGAGGCCAAAGGCAGGAAAAAAGACGGGACGCTCATTTATGCGGAAGTATTCGGCAGCCGGAGCTTGTACAAAGACCGGACAGCCATCATTGGAACACTGATCGACATCACCGAACGCAAAACCGCCGAAGACCGTGTTTTGCGAGAAAGGAACCTCTCCAATGACATTATTGATTGTCTTCCCGGAATCTTTTTCCTGCAGGATGAACAGGGTCGGTACTTACGATGGAATAAGCATTTTGGCAAGCTAACAGGCTATTCCGAGGAGGAGATAAGGAAGCTAAATCCCCTTGATTTTTTCGAAGAATCACAAAGAGAAGAAGTTCGGCAGAAAATTCACGAAATTTTTGCAAACCCTAATGGCGAGGCCGATCTGGAAGCGGAAGTGATCACCCGGGATGGAAGGAAAATACCCTACTATTTCAAAGGAAAGTATATCCAATATGAAGGAAGACCTTGCCTTATTGGAACAGGCATAAATATCACGGAACTCCGAAGCGTGGAGAAGAACCTGAGGAATTCGGAGGCCAACCTCAAGACAATATTCAACAATACCGACACCATCTATGTTTTGATGGACAGTGAATTCCGGGTTATTTCCTTCAATCAGCGAGCCGCTGCTTTTGCCTCGCGGGAACTGCAGCAAAGCTTGCAAACGATGGAAAATTTCATAAAATATTTTCCAGAGCATCGGAGATCGGCTTTGTCGGATTCGATGAAACGGGTTCGAACCGGTGAGCACGTCAACTACGAAGTGTCTTACCCGAAAAAGGATGGCTCCCGAACCTGGTACTACGTGCGGTTGTTCCCAATAACTTATGAAAACAGGGAAGTATTGGGCATAATGGCTGCCGTATCAGATACAACCGCAAAAAATGCTGATGGAACAAGAAATATTGAACCAAAAAATTCAGGAACAAAAAAAGATTACCCGGGCGGTGATTAAGGCCCAGGAGAAGGAAAGAAATACAATAGGTCAGGAATTACATGACAACGTAAACCAGATTCTGGCCACTTCCCGGCTATACCTCACCTCAGCTGTTAAAACGAAGGTGATCAAAAAAGACCTGATCGTTGAGTCAACCGGTTTATTGGACGATGCGATTCAGGAAATCCGATTGCTGAGTAAGAACCAGATTACTCCTCAGGGGAACCTGGGGCTAAAAGAATTAATCCAGCTGCTGGTAAATAACCTCAATCAGAACGCGTCCATTTATACCCGATTCGAATACGAGGTAGCCACGCATCCAATCAAAACGGAATTGAAGCTCAATATTTATCGCATTATCCAAGAACAAATCAATAATATTCTAAAGCACGCCGAGGCAACACATGTCAGCATCCGGCTGATCAGCGGAAACGGCTATTTAACCGCATCGGTAACTGATGACGGGAAGGGATTTAATCTGAAGGCCAAAAGGAAGGGGATTGGCATTACGAATATGATCAACCGGGTGGAATCATTTAACGGAGAACTCACGATTACCAGCAACCCCGGCCATGGGTGCACGCTATTGCTTAAAATGCCGGTCTGAAATTCTGGACTCGTTCAGGAACTGAGGTCCGGACTGAAGGCCGCCGGGAAAAATCCTCAGGCCGGAATAATAGCCCCTGTATCCGCTATGGGTAATACCTGCCGATCACTGAATCATTCACTATGTCTTTTTTGAGTTCCTGGGGATCGATCGCTCCTTGCTTGGCGTAGATCAGTTTCCCTCCAGGCTCAACCACCATGGTGTAGGGGAGGGCCCCCTGCCATTTGGGATCGATGGCATCGATCAGTTTGTATTTGTCATCACTGTTGAAGATGTAGTTGGTGTTGGACGCTTCTTCTTTTTTCAGAAATCGTAGGGCCTTGTCTTTGTTTTCAGGGTCATCTGCACTGATGCTGATGAATTCGAAGCTCCTTCGACGATACATGCGGTTGATATTGACCAGGTCCGGAAATTCCACCACGCAGGGCCCGCACCAGGTGGCCCAAACGTTGATCAGCAGCAAAGAGTCCGTATGGTTCCTGACCAGTTCCTTGAGCGCTGCTTCGCCGATTGAGTCCAAGGTGACGGGCTCGCTGGCCCATTCCTGCTTGGCTTTTTCGATCCATTCGCTCTTTTCTTTCCATTTGATGGAGCAACCAAACACTTTAGTCGTTGCCTCGGGAAGCGGCTTGCCAGCCAATAAGGCGTCCAATGCGGCGCGCGTGTCCAATCGGGTAGGGGTCTTGGTAGGTTTTTCAACGTTGTCAATCCTTCCTTCGTACCGAAGCCTTCTTTCCTTGTCGAATATGAATGCGTGCGGCGTGGCTATGGGGCCATAGGCGAGCGCAGTTGACTGGGTGCCTCCATCGTAGAGATAGGGAAAATTGAAATGCTTTTCCCGCGCCCGGATCTTCATTTCAGGGTAGCTGTCGCTCATGTCCGTGTATCCCAGTTCGTCCAATCGGATCGCGCTCGGGTCATTGGGCATGATGGCCACCACACCGACGCTTTTGCCGGAATAATCCTTGGTTAACTGGATGATCCGGTCCTCATAGGCCTGGGCGGTGGGACAGTGATTGCAGGTAAATACAATGAGCAGGATTTGCTTATCGCGAAAAGAAGACAGACTGTAGGTTTTCCCATCAACTCCTAAGAGATGAAAATCCGGTGCGGCCGATCCGATGGCCAGGGTTTTATGCTCGCCTGATGCGCGCTCCGGCGACCGCGCGCCAATGAATATAAAAGACAGGCAGGCTGCAAACCGCATCGTCCAGTGGCGGACCCGGGCAAAATGGAGAAAATTGGCCATAGCATATCATTTTTTCAGATGGGTCATGAAATGGTCCCTTTTAGTCTGTTCAGGAGGGGAATTGCATAAGAAAATCAAAAAGGTTGGTTTCCGTTTGGAGCTTCAGCTTCTTGCGCAGACGGTATCGGCTAATTTCGACCCCGCGAACGGAAATATTTTCCAACTGAGCGATTTCCTTGCTGGACAAATTCATGCGTAAATAAGCGCAGAGTTTGAGTTCATGGGCGCTGAGACTCTGAAACTGCAGCTTCAGGATGCGTAAAAAATCGCTGTGTACCATATCAAAATGGGAAGCGAACTGCTCCCAATCCTTGTCGATTCTATTTTCCTCGCTCAAAATGCGCTGCATTTTTTTGAATTCCTCTGGCGAACCATGTCCGTTGAGACTCTTGGTCAGATGCCCCAATTCTTCCCGGATGTTGGATAGCAGCTCACCCTTTTGCACTAAGTGCATGGCGGCTGATGCGAGTTCCGTGTTCTTGTGTTCGATCTCTGCGATCAATTTTTCATTCCTGAGTTTCACAATTTCCTTTTCCGATTTTTCCAATTCGAGCTGATGGAGATATTGGAGTCTTTTTTGCTCCTCTTCGTACCGCCTGCGCTGCTTGAGCAACATTTTTTGCTGGGATTTGTACAGCACGAATACCAGGCCCAGGATCAGGAGAACGTAAGCGGCTTTGGTCCAGCTTGTGAGGTACCAGGGCTCCCTCACCGAAAAGGAGAATGATTCAATAGTGGACTCATTGCCGAGGTTGCTCTTGGCCTTGATCTCAAAGCTGTAGTAGCCGGCTGGCAGGTTGGTATATTCCTTTTCTGTTTTCTTAGACCAGGCCGACCAATCTTTGTCAAAGCCGCTCAGCAAATAGCTGTATTCTATGCTGTTTTGCGATTCGTAGGCTGGGGATGAATATTCAAAATGCAGGGAATTCCATCCACTGGCTATTACGGGCATGGATTCGGCGGACTGGGCTGCCTGCTCGTTTACCATGCCGAAATATCCGCCGAACAGCAAACTGTCGCTTTTCCCAAAGACCTTAACCGAGCGGAGCCTGACCTGAATCTGGTTGCTGTTTTTCTTGTACTCCTCATAGTTGATGTGATAAAATCCCTTTTCTGCACCGACAAAAATATTGTATTGATCGTACGGGTAGATGTATTCGAAATCACTGACCATTTTCCCGTCGAGCTCAGGGAAATAAATGATCTGGGGCTTGGCACCGGAAAATTCAACCACGCCTAAATTCTGTTCTTCAATGAACCAAATGTTACCGTCCGCATCCTCTTTAAGAAATCGGATATTCCGCTCGCCGAAAAATTCTTTGAAGTACGGAGATGCCTCAAATGCATCCTTTTTTTCATTGTATTCGTAAATTCCCTTTTCTGTGGCCACGACAATATGGCTTTTCACTTTGAACAAGTGATTTTTCATGGAAGAAGGCAATCCATTGCGGTCTGTGTACAATCTTAATTTCATTTTGGGAAAGCCGTTCAGGTCAATCTTATATACGCCGCGGTAAGGATGCGCTACCCAAATGCTGTTATTGTTATCGATCGCCATAAACTGGGAAGACTCCGAAAAGCCCGGCAGGTTGCCCTTGGACACGAAGCGGTTGTTCTCGTAGCGCAGGATATCCAGCCCAATATCATTTCCAGCAACGATCACGGGGGAGGGCAGCACATTAGAGAAGGGCAAAAATGTCCAGTACGTAGCATTCCGGTTTATCGGAATCGCATTGCCATTTTTGATCTCGAATGCCCCGTCGTGGTGGCCCAGCAAAAGGGAGCCGTTTATTTCACTCAGGCCCCAGGTTGAGCCCTTGGTGTCCGGGACGGACTTAAACTCACCCATCGTATAGCTAAGGTCTTTTTTGTCTCCAACGGGAACCCGGTACAACCCATTAGAAGTTCCCACAAAAAGCTGGTCGTCATAGACTATGGCGGTGTAGCCCAGGCCTTCGTTCAATTTCTCCGGATAAATATGCTTGATCGCGTCGTCATAAGCAATGAAGTCTATTCCGTTGTCCAAACCGAGCCAGAGGTTGTTCTTATGATCCTGGAACAGGCACAGTATATTATTATTCTGCAGCCCTTCCTTACGGGAAAGGTTTTGAATCACCTCTCCCTTCTTATTTATGATATAGCAGCCGTCCAGGTTTGTCCCTACAGCAATCCAATCTTTGTTGACGGGAATAGCCGTGAGGATGCGTTCATTCAGAAAAGGGTTCCCCCCAGGGAAATGGAACGGTGTGATTTTATTTTCGGACAAAATGAAAAAACCTGTGTTAACGGTAGATAGGAATATGCTGTCCTGGCCGAAAGGAAAGGCGCAGGTAACGAGGAAGTCCGCCGGCAGCGCGCTTTGCCGGACAAATGGAGCCCACATCCCATCGGTAAAACGGAGCAGTCGGTTCTTTCCATCCTGAGCGATCAGCTGGTTATTACTCATGCCCAGGAAGCCCCATTCGCTCCCGGCCGGATAGACCGTGATGGATTGATTGGCCAGTTGGAATATTTTTTCCCGGCATCGAAAAAAGACATCATTTCCAAACGGAACAATATTCCAGATGTCAGTGAAAGAATAGTTCTTTTCCGAGAGCAGCCTTTTCAGGGAGGTGAAGGTCAGCGTCCCGTTCTTATCCGGAGAAAAGAAACCGAATTCATCCTGTCCTCCAACATAGATCCGGTTATCCGCTGCAATGGCGATGGATCGCACGACGGTTTTGTTGGGTAAGGGGTAGGTCTTCCAATACGTTCCGTCATAACTCACCATTCCCGCGTAATTTGCAAAATATAGGATGCCATTCTTATCCTGTACGATCCCACGGTTTTGCGTTCCGGCATTGTAGATATCTTTAGAAAAGTTGGTGATGTCCGGGATGCCAATGGTATTTTGCCCCGATCCGGGCATAAAGGCAGCTAGGGATACCAACATGATAAGGGCTATCCTCATGGGAAGCAAATTACCTATGGTTTCGGGCCGGACCAGCAGGTGGATTGTGCGGTATGATGAGGTTGACCCTCCCGAATGAGGAGGAAGACTGGCTCGGGCATCCCGGTTGGCGGAAAAAACCCGAATTTGATATGGCACAATCACCCTGTCGATAAAGATAACCATTTTGTCCCCGGTTTTTTTCAGCCACCCCCACCCAAGGCCCCTGAGCAGGGGTTTGATGTAGTCTTGATGTAGCGCAGGGAGCCATTATCGGTAGTTCGCCGCTGAATGATGTAGTATAGATGTAGGTGAAAATTGCCCTTCCCGATAAATCAAAACTAAATTCGTGGTTTAATACCTCGCTCCTTTGAGCGGTTTTGGAGATTCAAACAAACGCCTTACTTTTGAACTAAGGGCCGAGGTCTCGGCCTGTAATCGTTAACGTAAGGCATTAGCCTATGCGTTGATTACGAAGCCCCGAGCTTGCTGCGGGGTAGTTCACGCGAGGAACTTGGTGTAAAGCTGCGCAGCGGCCATTTACATGTAGACAAAGACTGGCAAAAATCAATCGACGAGGCGGCCGAGGCAGGGCAGGAGTACCTGGTCTCGGCCGTTTTGCATTCTCTCGACCAAACGATTGAAGACTACCAGCGGTCTGCAGATGATTTTTCCCGTTATGCCGAATATTGCAAGAAGTCAAACCTGCTGTTCGGCTACCATAATCACGAAAGCGAGTTCCAGCAAGTCAACGGGAAAGTGCTCTATGATATCCTCCTGGGGCGAACGGACCCGGGATTGGTCCACATGGAAATGGACTTGGGGTGGGTGGTTGCTGCCGGCCAGGACCCGCTCGCCTATTTCGCTAAATATCCGGGACGTTTTCCGCTCTGGCCCTTGAAGGATATGGATCGGATCGCCAAGCGAAGCACGGAATTCGGACTGGGTCAGGTGAATATGCTCGGCCTGATGCAACATGCCGGCCAATCCGGAATGAAGCACTTTTTTGTGGAACAGGAAGAATACAGCCACTCGGCCTGGGAGAGCATGCAAAAGGGTTATGATTACTTGTCCCGGCTGCACTACTGAGCAAAGATTTCGTCAAAAAGAATGTTTTTCATATGATACGTTCCTACCTGCTGGTTTTAGCATTTGCTTTTTTTTCCGCCGCGCTGGAGGCGCAGCATGAGTTGGGTGTCTTTGACAATCACCTCGATGTGGGAAATCCCAAGCGTGAAGGCTCGGCCCAATATCAGGACGGAGATCAAACGTACATGTTATGGGGCTCCGGCTATAATATCTGGTTCAACCGGGATGAATTTCAGTTTGCCTACAAGAAGATCGCCGGAGACTTTATACTTACGGCCGACTTTGATTTTGGCGGAGATACCGCGGGATCCATCGGACACCGGAAAACCGGATGGATGATCCGGGAATCCACCGATGCGGATGCTGCCGGATTAAATGCTTGCAAACATATAGACGGTCTCATGGCCATGCAGTGGCGGGATCTTCGGGGAGCGTATATGCGGGACCCTCAGGGCGAGATCTTCTTCGCCAAGAAAGGAGGCCAGACTATCCAGCTGGAACGGATCGGAAAGACGATTACGATGCGGGTAGCGCATCCGGGCGAGCCCCTGCAGGACGTCGGTTCCCATGAAATGCCAGACCTTCCGGATACGGTACTGGCCGGCATTTATGTCTGCGCACACGATCCGGAACAAATGGCCGAAGCCCGGGTATGGAACCTGCGCATAGACAAGCCGGTAGCCAATGCCTATTATCCCAATCCAATAACAGCCCGAGCCAATCCTCCATCCCGTGCCGTTCTTGGATCCCGCCTGGAGATATTGGATGTTAGTTCCGGCCTTCGCAAGATCGTATATGAATCCACCAAGCATTTTGAAGCGCCGAACTGGATGCCCGGAGGGCAAAAGCTCCTGTTTAACGAGGAAGGTTCGCTCTATACGATCAGTCTAAACGGAGGCAATCCCGAAAAACTCAACACGGGTTCGGTGAACCATAACAACAACGACCACGCAATCTCATTTGACGGGAAGATGCTTGGCATCAGCAGCCATCGCCAAGGCCTTCCCGGAGGGGGTTCAACCGTTTATGTGCTGCCGCTTTCCGGTGGAGAGCCTAGGCTGATTACGGAGAGCACGCCCTCTTACTTGCACGGCTGGAATCCCAATGGCCGAGAACTGGCTGTAGTGGGGCAGCGCAATGGCAGCAGGATCTATAATCTGTATGCGGTTTCCATAAAGGATGGAAAAAAGGATGGAAAAGAAATAGCGTTAACACAAAACAGTAGCGGCCATGTGGACGGATCAGAATATTCCCCCGATGGAAAATACATCTATTATAATGCAAACGTTTCGGGGACCATGCAGATTTGGCGCATGCGAACCGACGGGTCCGGGAAGGAACAGCTGACGTTTGACCAGTACCACAATTGGTTCCCGCACCTATCTCCGGACGGAAAATGGATTGCATTTGTCTCTTATCCAGGTGACATCGACCCCGATTCGCATCCTTCTTACAAAAGGCTGATGATCAGATTGATGCCAGTGGGTCTCGGAGCGCCAAAAGTTATCGCCTACCTGTACGGCGGACAAGGTACCCTAAACGCTCCGTCCTGGTCACCGGACAGCCGCTCCATTTCCTTTGTCAGCTACTCGAGCCCTGAGCCACAGTAGCAAAAAGAGATGCTCCTTGCGATTTGAATCGCGCATGATGAAATGCCATTACCCCCATGATGTAGCGTTGATGTGGCATTTTACGCCGTTTTTTCCCGGGCACTACTCGCTGATGTAGTATTGATGTAGGGCAAAAAAAGGAGCCTCCGAACTTCCAAATATAGATTTGTAGGACCATTTTTTCACCTATAAAAGACGACTGCTTATGCCAAAGAAAACGCATGAACCAATTCAGCGCAGCCTACTTGCTTTGTTCTTATGGTTTCTTGGAGCCGGTGCATGGGCACAGAATATCGTTACCGGGAAAATCCTGGGAAAAACGGACGATCTGCCGGTCAGCGGAGCAACCATTCAACTTAAGGGAACCAAGCTGTCTGCCGTTTCGGCTGATGACGGAAGTTTCGCCCTTTCGGTTGCCGCAAGCAAAGGAGTAATCGTGATTTCCTATGTAGGGTTCGACAATCAGGAGATCCCTTTCCAGGGTGCTGCCAACCTAGGCACCATCATCCTCGTCGCTTCTTCCACCACCCTCAATGAGGTATTTGTTACCGGGTATACTTCCCAGCGGAAAAAGGATATTACCGGTTCGGTTGCCATAGTGAATGTCGCCGACATGAAACAAACGCCATCCGGAAGTACCGAAGCCTTGTTACAAGGCCAGGCTTCAGGGGTTACTGTTTTCACCACCGGTCAACCTGGCGGGTCTTCCGTGGTGCTGATTCGAGGCATTACTTCGGCAGGAAATACGGCGCCCTTGGTGATTATTGATGGGGTCCCCGGAAATATGCATGATTTGAATCCAAATGATATACAATCGATTCAGGTATTAAAAGACGCCGGTGCAGCCGCTATTTATGGCGTTCGCGGATCCAATGGCGTAATAATCATTACTACAAAAAGGGGCATGGGTCCTATCAAGGTTTCGTATGATGCTTATTATGGCACTCAAAGGCCTTTAAAGAAAGGCTGGGATCTCGCTTCACCTACTCAGACCGGAGTGGCCAAATGGGCTTCGTTTTTTAACGACGGGGAGGCTCCACACGATCCGCAATATGGGACCGGGACAACACCCGTTCTGCCTTATTATATCACACCAGCGGGTGCCCCCCAGGGCGCTCCCAATACAAGCCTTGCGGATTATAACCTCTATAACAACCATATTACCTTGGCTGCCCAAAACGGCAATAATTGGTTTAATGATATATTTCAGCCGGCTCCTATCATGAACCATAACATATCGGTAAGCGGAGGGTCCAACAAATCATCCTATTTCCTGGCATTTAACTATATAGACCAAGAAGGCACATTGATCGAAACGAGTTTAAAGCGGTATTCCGTAAGGTTCAACTCTACATTTAGTTTGGCCGATGACCATATCCGAATTGGGGAGAATGCATTTGCCTTGTACAAGACCAATCCCGGATATCTGAATGCACCTGGCGTAAATTCCACCAATTCCATCAACGCGGCATATCAAATTCCCAACATTATCCCGATATATGATATCGCACACAATTATGCCGGCACCATCTCGATTGGCACAGGCAATTCATCTAATCCTGTAGCCATCCAACAACGCCAGGCAAACAATGTCAACCTGAATTACCAGGTAACCGGCAACTTGTTTGCCGATGTTGATTTCCTGAGACATTTTACTGCCCATACCAGCATTGGCGGCAATGTGGATTATAGCTACAATAATGGATTTGCTACTACCCCCTATGAAAATGCTGAGAACAACAAGGCCGCGAACCTATACTTGGAAAGTTATGCTTTGAACAGCAGCATGATTTGGACCAATACATTAAAGTACGGCAACAAAATGGGCAGGCACGAAATCAGCGTTCTTGCAGGCAGCGAATACATCTACGGCTCGGGCAGGGGTTCCCTTAGCACGAGAGGTAATTATTATATTACCGATTCAAGCAATTTAACGGTCCAGCCAAACCTTAGGACATTGAATTTCGGGCAGGCTTCCACCCAAACCAATAATTCAACAATTGTTGGAGATAACGGGATCGCCACTCCCTATCAGCAGGCCATATTTTCCTTGTTTGGCAGGTTGGATTATAATTATGATGGGAGATATCTTTTGAGCGCCACCATTCGCAGGGACGGCTCTTCAGCATTTACTACTTCGCAACAATATGGCAATTTCCCATCCGTTACGGCGGGATGGAGGATTTCACAGGAATCTTTTATGAAAAATATCGATTGGTTAAGTGAACTTAAGATTCGCGGTGGTTGGGGCAAATTGGGGACTATTAACAATATCAACCCAACCAATGCCTACACTTTGTACGGCCAGCAGATTAACCAATCGTATTATGACATAAATGGCTCCAGCAATAATCCCCAGGCAGGCCTATACGTAAGCCAATATGGCAACCCAAGTACTTCCTGGGAGAGCGATGTCCTGACCAATATCGGGTTTGACGCAAGCTTTTTAAATAATAAAATTGACTTTAGTTTTGAATGGTATAAAAAACTGATTAGCGGATTATTGACCCGGCCAAGCGCACCAGGAACGAATGGTGGCGCCCTTGATCCCTTCATCAATTCAGGAGATATCCAAAATACCGGCATTGATGTGGCACTTACTTACCATGGCGCTGTTAACAGGGACCTTACGTTTGCCGTAACCGGCACATTTACTTCTTATCAGAATAAGGTCGTTAGCCTTCCTCCGGGGACGCTGTACTTTGACGAGACCGGTGGGGGACAAACGGTAATCTCCAGGTTACAACCCGGGCATCCCATCGGCGCATTTTTTGGCTACCGAGTGATCGGTTTGTTCCAAAGCTGGTCTGACGTGAATAAATCTCCAACTCAACAAGATGCTGCGCCGGGCCGGTTCAAGTATGCCGATGTAGACCATAATGGACTAATTGACGCAAACGACAGGACTTTTTTTGGCAATCCCAATCCAAAATTTACCGCAGGAATTAATATCTCCGTGAGTTATAAAAATTTTGATTTCTACACGTTTATATACACTTCCGTGGGTAATAACATCCTGAATGGGGTTAAATCGTCAACCGATTTTCCTCAGGGGGTTGCTCCTAACCAGATTAGCGAGAATGTGGCAGTCAATTCGGCAAGGCTTATTAATTCATCCGGACAGCCTACCGATTACCAGGATCCAACAGCCCATGTCGCGAATCCTGGAACGAATGTCCCCATGCTGGAACAAAGCGCCAATTTCAGCAATTCGCAGGCATTTAATTCATATATCATGGAAAATGGCTCTTTCCTTAGGGACCGGAACCTGACGATTGGTTACAGTATTGTTTCCAATGCGATCAAGCGACTGCATTTTGATCGGCTAAGGATTTATGTTCAGGCGTTGAACCTGTTCACCATCACCAAATATTCAGGATTGGATCCGGAGTTGAATCCAGGAAGCAACACCGTGTTTGGCACTGACGGCGGGGTGTACCCGAATAATCAAAAGAGCTATAATGTGGGCATAAATCTCACCATACATTAGTCTATTATATAAAATTGAATTTATATGAAAAAATTATTTAAGTGGATGATACCCATTGTCCTGGCGTTGATCGCAATTATGATCCTTTATGCCTGCAACAATAAATTAAATCTTCTTCCGCAGGGATCCCTGCTCGCTTCAAATGTCAATAATAATTCTGGTGTTCAGGGGCTGTTAATCGGAGCCTATGCGCTTTTGTCAGGTGAAAATGTGCCCGGGCAAAATCTAGGGAATGGAAGCGGGGCCTCCAATTATGTGTATGGCAGCGAATGTGCCGATGATTCATACAAGGGTTCCAGCCCCGGCGACCAGCCCGATGTGATACCTTTGATGACCTGGTCTTTAGCGCAATCTGGTACCAGTTCATATCTCGATGAGAAATGGGTTGTGCTTTACACGGGCGTTCAAAGGGCAAATGATGTGATCCGCACGGTTCGCCTGTCCCCAACAATTTCGTCAGCAGATACCACAGAATATGTAGCGGAAGCCAGGTTCTTGCGCGGTTATTATCATTTTGAAGGGAAAAAGATCTGGAATAATTTCCCCTATGTGAATGAGTATATATCCTATTCAAATGGGAATCTGGATGTGCCGAATTACGCGACTGGAGCTTATATTAATATATGGCCGCAAATAGAAGCAGATCTTACGTATGCTATGAATAACCTGCCGGGTACGCAATCAAATATTGGCAGGGTAAATAAATGGGCGGCCATAGCTTTTCTGGCGAAAACATATATGTACGAGCATAACTACACGGCTGCGAAACCATTATTGGATCAGATTATTGCCAGCGGCACAACGTCTAACGGTATACCTTATGCCCTTGAGCCCATTTATGAAAGCAATTTCAACCCTGCCCAAAAGAATGGCTCTGAAAGTGTATTTGCCTGCCAGACTTCTGTGAACGATGGCTCATCCATTTCGACCAATGGTGGGAATGGCGATACGGGGGATGAGCTTAATTTTCCCTACAATCATGGACCGGGCTGTTGCGGGTTCAACAACCCATCCTGGAACCTGGCACAAGCTTTTAAAACGGATGCAAACGGGCTTCCTTTTTTGGATGGAAGCGCTAACAATCCACCGCTGGTGAGCGATCCATCCGGCCCATGGACAGGTACGGTGGATCCGCGTCTTGACTGGGCTATAGGCAGGCCGGGCGAGCCTTATTTTGATTGGGGGACGATTGATTCTACCTGGATCCGCGACGTTCCGGATGATGGATTATTTGTTCCCAAGAAGAATGGGTATGCCCTAAGTCAGCAAGGCACTTATTCTTCTACTGAAACCGTCTTCTGGGGAGCAGCTGAAGTGGACGCGAATAATATCAACATTTGCCGTTTTGCCGATGTTTTGCTCTGGGATGCAGAATGCGAAGCGCAAATTGGTAGCCTGGACAAGGCGGAAGGGTATGTAAATATGATTCGTCAAAGGGCTGCCAATCCAACTGGGTTTGTGTATCTGAATGCTACTTATGACGCTTCCAACAGCACGTATTCTCCGCAAACTACGCCAGGCGATAAATATTCAGTAAAACCATATCCTGCCGGCGCTTTTGTTGCTAACGGACAAGGGTATGCCATCAGCGCCATTCAAATGGAAAGAAGGTTGGAACTTGCTATGGAAGGCCAGCGTTTCTTTGATTTGGCAAGATATGACAACGGAACAGGCTCCATGGCGGCTACACTAAACGCTTATGTCAGCGTTGAAAAAAACAGGAGCGGCTTTTATAAAGTCAACAGTACGGCTACGTTCACGCAAGGGACCAATGAATATTTTGCCATACCTCTCGTGGAACTCGATGCGGAAAACTCAACGGGAAAGGTCTACTTGAAGCAAAATCCCGGCTACCAATAAGAAGCTACTGGCAAGCAGTTAGTCTATGGTTTAGAAAAGACAGGGTCCTGCAGCGGGCCCTTCTTTTTTTTGTGCGGCCTTCCGGCCGAAGGGCCCATCGGGACTTTCCGGCCAGGATTATTTTCCTACATTCGGTACGGTGATTACTTCAACCCGCATCCACCATGAGCATTCTCATTGTCCTGTTCTGTATCCTGATTCTGGTATTGCTGATCACCTGGGCTCGTCTGAATGCTTTTCTCGCCTTGCTCGTGGTTTCGCTGCTTGCCGGATTTCTACTGGGTATTCCCCTGGAAGATATTGGTCATTCCCTGCAAAAGGGAATCGGTGACACTTTAGGATCCCTGGTGGTGATCATTGCCCTGGGAGCCATGCTGGGCAAATTAGTCGCTGAAAGCGGCGCAGCCCAGAAAATTACCTCGGTGCTGATGGCCGCGTTTGGCAAAAAATACATCCGGGCTGCTTTGATGTTGACTGGATTTGTCGTCGGGATCACGCTTTTCTATAACGTGGGTTTTGTCCTGCTGATCCCGCTGATCTTTACCGTCGCTCATCAATACAAGATGCCCGCCGTGTACCTGGGACTTCCGATGCTCTCGGCACTTTCCGTAACACATGGATTTCTGCCGCCCCATCCTTCTCCGGTCGCGTTGGTAGAGCAATTTCACGCCAACATGGGATTGACTTTAACCTATGGAGTCCTATTGTCGGTACCGGCCATACTGATTGCGGGCATGCTTTTTTCCCGAACCCTCAAGGGCATCGTGGCCCAACCCCTACAAGGATTCCAAACGCATACTTTTCCTGCTAACGCCCTGCCGGGCGCATTCAACAGTTTCCTGACCGCCTTGCTCCCGGTTCTCTTGCTCATACTTACTGATCTTTTGGTTTTTGCTGCCGGTAATCAAAAAACGGTGCATGCCCTGGCTGAATTTCTCTCCGATCCGGCGATCGTGATGTTGATTTCGGTGCTGACGGCGACCGCAAGTCTGGGCCTGTTCGCGGGCAAGAGCATGAAGGAGGTAATGCGGATCTATGCCGAAGCGATCAAAGACGTGTCTATGATCCTGCTGATCCTGGCAGGCTCAGGCGCATTGAAGCAGATGCTTACAGACAGCGGAGTGAGCAATGAGATTGCTGCTTTATTGCAAGGGAGGTCCGTGCACCCGCTCATACTGGCCTGGCTGATCGCGGCCATCATCCGGGTATGCATCGGGTCAGCTACTATCGCCGGTCTCACAGCTGCCGGCATCGTCCTGCCCATGATGCAGCAGCATGCGGTCAACCCCAGCCTTATGGTGTTGTCCGTGGGAGCCGGAAGCCTCATGTTTTCCCATGTAAATGACGGCGGATTCTGGCTTTTTAAGGAATACTTTAACTTGAGCATTAAAGATACCCTGCGGTCCTGGTCGACGATGGAAGCCATCGTCTCGGTGGTCGGCCTGGGCGGGGTAATGTTGCTCAACGCAATTCTTCGGTGATGATTAGAGATTCAGCAGAAGTCCGTTTGGCGGGCCTCGGTTTGGCCCTTCCCCCGGCACCGGCTCCCAAAGGCATATACAAGCCCTGCTTGATCGATGGGAAATACCTATTCGTTTCGGGGCACGGGCCGGTTCGTACCGACGGATCCCTGATCACGGGCCGAGTGGGTAAGGATATGGGACCGGACGAAGCGAAACTGGCCGCCCGGCAAGTGGGGCTGACCATATTGGCGAGCATCCGGGCCGAGCTGGGCTCGCTTGACCGGATCAAACGGGTTATAAAGCTATTGGGTATGGTGAATTGCGAGCCGGATTTCGAAGGACATCCTTTCGTCGTCAACGGATGCAGCGAATTATTTTCCAGCCTCTGGGGGGAAGAGTTGGGAGTGGGTGTGCGCAGCGCCGTGGGGATGGGCTCGCTCCCAGGCCGGATCCCCGTGGAAATCGAAGCCTTGTTTGAGCTGCAGGAACAAGTGCAGGAATCATGAATGCGCTAAACCCCGATAATCGTCCCGGCTTGCTCGCCTTCGGAGAAGTCATGATGCGCCTGGAATGCGGCGCGGGTCGACGCTTTACCCAGGTAGAGCAATTCGACGCGCTCTTCGGTGGAGCGGAAGCCAACGTTTGCGCCCTCCTATCGGGTCTGGGCTGGAGGACCCGCCTGGTGACCGCCTTCCCGGATAATGAACTCGGCGTGGCCGCAAGCAACCGGTTGCAGGGATTTGGCATCGAGGTCGGCGGATTGCGCTTGCCTGGATGCAGGATGGGGCTTTATTTTACAGAAAATGGACACTTGCTGCGGGCGTCCCGAGTAATATATGATCGCAAGGATTCAGCCTTTGCCCGGTTGAAGCCGGGTCAGGTCGCCTGGGCCCAGGAATCTGTAGGATTCAACTGGTTTCACTGGTCCGGTATCAGCCCTGCTGTTTCTGCCTCCGCGGCGGCAACCTGCCAGGAGGCCTTGGAATCTGCCCAGCGCTCGGGATTGCGCATCTCCGGCGATCTAAATTATCGCAGCAGCCTTTGGGACTATGGCCGGTCGCACTCGGAGGTTATGCCGCAACTGCTTTCCTTTAACGAATTGTTGACTGGGGACCTGCATGCGGCGGCCAGATATTTCGGATTTGACCTGGATGCTGCGGGTTCCGAAGAAGACCAGTTCCGGTATGCGGTGGCATGTGTCCGGGAAAAATTGCCCCGGCTGCAGGCCTGGGGCGCAGGGTTTCGTCAGAGCGACGCGCAAGGCAGGCAAAGTTATCTTGGGGCCCTTTTTCTTCGAGATCAAATCTATTTTTCCCGCCGGAGTTTTTTGCCCGAAATCGTGGACCGGATTGGCACGGGTGACGCTTTTGCCGCGGGATTGCTATACGGATATCAATCCGGGTGGGAAGGGCAGGAAATGGTCGAATTTGCCACTGCCACGGCTGTCCTGAAGCATAGCATATTTGGAGACCTGGCCTGGCTATCTGAAAAAGAAATCCGGCAGTTTCTGCGGGATGGTCCAGGTCAAAAAGTAATCCGGTAAACATGAAGCCATTGACAATCGAAAAGACAGTAAAGAAAATAGGCGAGCAGGGCTTGCTCCCCATGTTCAGCCAGGAAAAGCAATCCGTGGCGGAGCAGATCCTCGAAGCTGCATACGCAGGAGGCGCGCGGGCTTTGGAATTCACCAACCGGACCGGGCGGGCCTTGGAAGTATTCAAGTATTTACGCAAGCGGACCAGGCGCGATATGCCAGACTTGCTCTTAGGCGCTGGCACCATTTTGGACGAGGAGCAGGCGGAAAGATTTCTAGAAGCCGGTGCCGATTTCATCGTCTCGCCCATTGTCGACAAGACGGTCGCCAAGACATGCGCCAAAGCTAAGCGCATGTGGTGTCCGGGAGCCGCCAGCCCGACAGAAATGGTCCAGGCACAGCGTATGGGCGCTGGCCTGGTCAAGGTATTCCCTGCCCGACAGCTGGGTGGACCAGATTTTATCCGGGCCGTGCTAGCTCCTTGCCCTTCGCTTCGCCTGATGGCGACCGGAGGAATAGCCGTGGATGAAAAAGAACTCAGGGCCTGGTTTGGGAGCGGGGTGAGCTGCGTGGGAGTGGGCAGTGACTTGTTCCCCTCCATGCAGATCCGCGATGGCCTATTCGGGCCCATTACCGAAAAGATCCGTCAGACGCTGGAGATCATTCAGGAAATCCGGCAATCAACGCACTAATTCATGTCTTCTGAACTGCCTTGGTTCCAACTCCTGCAGCCCCAGGAAATCGATTCTCCTGCGTTGATCCTGTACAGCGACCGGGTGAGGGACAATGTGCGGGCAGCGGTTGGTATGGTTCGGGAGCCATCCCGTCTCCGGCCCCATGCCAAGACGCATAAGACCCGGGAAGTTACTGCCATGCTGATCGAAGCGGGCGTTACACAATTTAAGTGCGCCACCATTTCCGAAGCGGAGATGCTGGCTTCCTCGGGCGCCGCCGATGTCTTGCTGGCCTACCAACCGGTGGGTCCTAAATTGAGGCGTTTGATGGCGTTGGTCAAGACCTATCCCCAGACACAGTTTTCCTGTCTGGTAGATCATCCGGCGGCCGCGGCGGAAATAGACCACGGGTTTGCCGGAATGGACTATTGCCTTCCGGTCTATCTGGATCTGGATGTTGGGCAGCACCGCACGGGGATAGAACCGGGGCCGGCCGCCCGACAATTGTATGCGGACTGCATGGGCAAGCGGGGAATTCAAGCCGTCGGTTTGCATGCCTACGATGGGCATATCCGGGATAAAGATTTGCTGTCAAGGCGCAAACACTGCGACGAAGCCTTCGCTCCGGTGCGGCGCATGCAGGAAGAGCTTGCCCATGCCGGCATGACCAACCCGGCGATTATCGCCGGGGGATCTCCGACATTCTCCATTCACTCGCTGCGTCCGGAGGTGCAATGCAGCCCTGGCACCTTTGTATTCTGGGATAAAGGGTATCTGGACCTCTGCCCCGAGGAGCCCTTTGTTTCCGCGGCGCTCTTGTTATGCCGGGTGGTCTCGTTGCCGGGAACCGGCAGGATTTGCATTGATTTGGGCCATAAATCGGTAGCGGCGGAAAACGAAATCGGGAAAAGAGTTTTTTTTCTGAATGCCCCTGATCTTCGACCCCTAAGTCAGAGTGAGGAGCACCTGGTGATGGAGACCGGTCCGGAGTATTCCTTTGCCCCCGGGGATGTGCTTTACGGTATGCCTTATCATATTTGCCCTACCGTCGCCTTATACGAGAAGGGGTTTGCGGTCTCCGGCGGCCGGGTAACCGGAACTTGGGCGATCGCTTCACGGGATCGTTCCATCGGGATCTGAATCCAAACAAAGGAAAAACATGAATTGGTTATTTGCCTACCGGTAATCATTTAATCTTGGGAACTTGATCATAGACGCACATCTGGACCTCAGCATGAATGCGATGGAATGGAATCGCGACCTGCGCTGCCCGGTTACTGAGATCCGCAGATCGGAAGCGGCCATGACCGACAAACCGGATCGGGGGCATGGAACCGTTAGCCTTCCGGATTTGCGCAGGGGAGAAATCGGACTGGTCGTCGCCACTCAAATCGCCCGTTGGGTCGCCCCTGGAAATCCCTTGCCGGGCTGGCGCTCTCCAGAACAGGCCTGGGCCCAAACTCAAGGACAGCTGGCATGGTATAAGGCCATGGAAGAAGCAGGAGAAATGGTCCAGGTTTATGATCGCCGATCGCTGGATTTGCAGCTGCAGCGCTGGGAAGCACCGAAAAATTCATCCGCATTGCCGATCGGTTATATCCTCAGCCTGGAAGGGGCCGATTCCCTGGTCAGCCTCGAGCACCTGGAACGGGCTTGCGCCTACGGGCTCCGGGCTGTTGGCCCGGCGCATTATGGACCCGGACGATATGCGAACGGAACCGATTCCAGCGGGAAGATGGGTGCTGCCGGCCTGGGGCTGCTCCGCAAAATGGAATCCCTGGGCTTGATTCTGGACATGACTCATCTCTGCGACGAAGCTTTCTGGCAGGCGATCGAATCCTTCGGCGGCGTCATATGGGCCAGTCACAACAATTGCCGTAAAATCGTAGCGCATAACCGGCAATTCAGCGACGATCAAATCCTTGCGTTGATCGCCCGGGATGCCGTCATCGGTACCGCCATGGATGCCTGGATGATCGTCCCAAACTGGGTGCGCGGCAAATCCAAGCCTGCCCAGCTGGGTTGCACTCTGGACCGGGCAATGGACCACCTGGACCGCATCTGTCAGCTAGCGGGCGACAGCCTGCACGCAGGCCTCGGTTCCGACTTGGATGGTGCTTTCGGTCAGGAACAATCGCCGGCCGACCTGGACAATATTGCCGATCTGCAGAAAATTCAAAAAATTTTGACGCAAAGGGGCTACTCCGGGGAGGATCTTGGCCACATATTGCATGGCAATTGGCTTCGTTTGTTGCGCAAGGCGCTAAAGTAATGATGCTCAGCAGCGTATTTATCATTTGGCGAGAAGCGGGCAAAATACCTGGCACAGTATTTTCATTTATTGACGAAATCCATGCCCATGCAAAGACTTCCCATCCTGCGTTTTGCCCAAAGCGCGTTGGTGATTTGCCTAATCCTGGTTCTATTTACCAAATGCCACAAGTCCGATCCGCCAAATCTATCTGGCAAAGATCCGACAGCGGCTGGGGATTCATGTTCGGCGACCTGGGCAGCAGCAGACAGTATTGAAATATTTCCCGCTGACAACGCCTGGAACGAGGACATTTCCGGCCATCCCGTGGACTCTTTCAGCAACCAAATTATTGCCGGATTTTCCGCCTCAGGGCTCAAGGCGGATTTTGGATCGGGCCTTTGGCAAGGGGCGCCGATCGGAATTCCCTTTATGGTGGTTTGCGCCAATCAAAAGCCGGTTCCCATCGTCTTCCGGGCAAATAGTTATGATGGCAACTATGGAGACGAGAGCGATCCAGGGCCCTATCCCATTCCGTTAACTGCTCCCATCGAAGGAAACGGTCAGGGAGATTCGCACGTCATTGCGGTCGACAAGGACCACGACAGGTTGTATGAGTTATACAATGCTTCGGTGGCGGCCGATCATTGGGAAGCATCGGCTGGAGCAGTTTTCAACCTTGCCTCCGATCAGTTCCGGCCGGCTGGCTGGACATCCGCTGACGCGGCGGGCTTGCCTATTTTTCCTGGCTTGGTGCGATTTGACGAGGTGAACTCGGGAACGATCAGGCACGCTATCCGGTTCACCTTGCAGAATTCCCTCGTTGCCCCATATTATATCAGTCCGGCCCGGCACAGCGTGAACAGCACCGGAGGAACCTATGGATTGCCTTTCGGGGCCAGGCTCCGGTTAAAGCAGGCCTACGACGTATCGGGCTTTCCCCAGCGGGTTCAGGCTATTTTGAACGCCATGAAGAAATACGGGATCATACTCGCCGACATCGGGAGCAACCTGTATATCAGCGGGGCGCCCGATGCCCGCTGGAATAATGATGAACTGCAGGAATTGGGGCAGGTGAAAGCCACCGACCTGCAAGTCGTAAGCTTTAGCCGGTGATCTCATGAAACGGATCGCAACGGCTACATGCTGGCGTGTAGATAATCCTTTAGTTGGGAAATGGTTTCCTGCTGCGTAAGTATAGTTTCCCGGACCAGGTCGTTGATCGAAACAATGCCACAGACTTTATCGTTTTCAAAAACCGGCAAATACCGGATATTCTTGTCCGACATCAGCTGCATGCAATGTTCAACCGTGTCGGAAGGATTCACCCAAGGCAGATCATTGGTCATGATCTCAATTACTTTGGTATCGGTCGAAGATTTTCCCTTAAGGATGACTTTTCTGGAATAGTCGCGCTCCGTCACGATGCCAAGATATCGCTGATTGTCTATCACCATGACCGATCCAATATTCTGATCGGCCATGATCTTCAAAGCTTCCAGCACCGTTACCTCCGGGGCAACTGAAGTGATCCTTCTGCCCTTGTGTGAAAAAATATCCGATACTCTTTTCATACAGCAAATTTTGGTGAGCAATGCCAAGGGTAATATACAACTTTTGACAGGAAAACCAATCGAAAGCTCCCGACTGGGTGGTTTGTGCGCGGTAACTCTTAATGGGTTGATTGACAACGCAGTTTGAGCCAATAATTCATCCACGCCAGCATCGGGAGACCTGCCCCGGCCGGTTGAGCCGGAGCCCTCCGATCGCCAGCGGCCGGCTTTTTTGTTCCTGGAAGATGGTTCAGCGGAAGTCTCCTTCCAATTCTTCTTTTTCGGAAAGACTCAGCAGCATTCGCTGAGAATAGGCGACCCGGAGCAGGCTGTCTGCAAGACCGGCATCGCCCTTTGCGCGCAAATAATTGCCCATCCAATAATTTTCCTGAGCCCCGAGCCATTTTCCCTGAACTTTTTCCTTAAAGATCAGCGCGGCGGAATCCGCTTGGCGGCCCGAGGCCAGGGCCCACACGTACCAAGAATACGTTTGCGCGCAGGCGTTGCGGTACACTGCTTTCTTCGCGATGGCGATGGCCTGGGAAGGAGCATGCAGGATTCCGGTACAAAGGCCGATAGCATTTCGGCTTCCGACATTCCCAAAGCTGCTATCGTTTATCCGGAAGAGGCAGGAATCCGCCCATTGCTGCTGGAGGCCGCTGTCTTTTTGGGATCCGGCCCAACCGGATAACCAGTAAAAAGCTTCCGGAGTTTGCCAGTGTCCGGCAAGAAAATGAAATATTTTTCCGGATAGGGAATCGTCCCGGTCCACGATCCAGGAGATCCTGCCGAGCCGACAGAGGCTTGCGAAATCCGTTGGATTCAAGCGAATGCTCGATTCGGAAAGCCCGGCGGCCAGTTGGGCGTCCCCGCGGGCGAGACTGAATTCCGCCCGCCCGGAAAGCGCCAGTTGTCTCAGGAAGTCACTGGTTAGCGCAAGGGAATCAGCCAGATGATAGGCGGCAGCAGCGCTATCGGGAAAGCCCTCGACGGATAACCACTGCCCCAGGCGGAAATAATACCCGAAGTCCTGATCGCGCCGGAGCAGGGAAAGCCGGGCGCCGGCGCTGTCGAATGCCCCCATTCCGATATCCGCATCGAAAATTGCTTCGGACACCAGTTTCTTTTGTCCTCCCCAATAGCCGGCCATCACCGCGAAACTGGCGGCATCTGGAAAACGTTGCTGTAGAAGACGAACCGCTGCCCGGGAGAGGGGCAGTATGGGATCTTTGCCTGCGAATCCGGAGCTGTAGGTGGATAGGAGGCGATCGGCTTCCCCGAGGGCGCCGATATCTCCCAGCAAGCGGTATCGCATCAACAATCGGTTGGAAAGATTTTCCCAAGCTCCGCTGTCGCCGGGGTCGGCCTCTCGCTTTTTTTCCCAGAATTGAATTTCCGCGGCGTTGGTCCGCACTAGGGAGGGGAGAGCGAATTGGTCCAGGAGACTATCGACGAACGGGCGGTTCACGACAGTGCCTGGCCGGCTGCAGCCGCTGCAGAGCATCGCCCAGACTATGGAGAGCCCCCACCGGGATTGTCTTTGGAAAGAGGGTTTCAAAGGCGCGCAAAGGTACGCATTGTACCGGCCGCTAAAAAGGCCAAGAGCCGGCAGATTCACGCGGACGCGAGCGTAAAACCAAACTCGCTTCCCATCCCTACCTGGCTTTGCACCCAGATGGCTCCGCCCTGGGCTTCGATAAACTCTTTACTGATCGCCAGGCCCAGGCCGGTCCCGTTTCTTTCATAGCTCCCTGGGACCTTAAAATATCGGTCAAATATTCTGGGTAGATACTTTTCATCAATGCCGCGCCCATGGTCCACCACCCGGAAGGCAATAAGCCGTTCTTCGGGGGCTATGCTGAAGTCAATCTGCGTCCCTTCCGGCGAATATTTTATTGCATTGGTCAACAAATTGACCAGAACCCAAACGGTCTTTTCCGGGTCGGCGAAGACATTCGGCAAACTGTCCGCAAAATGCTTGTTCAAGGAAATATTTTTTTGCTGGGCCTGGAACTGTACCGCTTGCAGGGCCTGACCGGCAATTATCCCCGGCGGGGTGGGCTGAAGCTTAAGCTGAATATTCCCCGTCTCCACCTGCGTCATGTTCAGCAATTCACCGGTCATCTTCAGTAAGCGGTCCGCGTCGTCGCGGATACTCGCAATCAATTCGCGCTGGTCGCCGCTCAAAGACCCAATCCGTTCATCCATTAGCAGCTGGGCGCTCATCTTGATGGAGGAAATGGGCGTTTTGAGCTCATGCGACACGGTGGCGATGAAATTGGTCTTGGCTTCATTGAGTTCGTGGAAAAAAGTGATATTCCGGAGGATGATGACTTCTCCGATGACCAATTCGTTGTTGGTGACTTTGAGCACGTCCCGGCTGAAATAACTTTCCTTGCGGTCCGCAAAGATCTTTAACTCCTGTTCCTGCTGATCCTGCAGCAGGGTTCGCATCAAATCGTTGTGGACGGCTACGTCGGGAGCATATTTTCCGACGATATCTTTTTCTTTCAATCCCAGGAGCTTTTCGGCCACGGCATTCAGAAAGAGAATATGCTTCTTGTCGTCCAAACCGATGATCCCGTCCCGCATTTGATTAATGATCGTTTCAATGCGGCTCTTTTCGAATTTTATTTGAGAGAGGTTGCTGTTTTCGTATTCGTCTAGTTTAGCCGCCATGAAGTTAAACGACCCGGCCAGTTCCCCGAATTCATCCTGCTGACGGAGGTGGATCCTTTTTTTGTAATTTTTATTAGCGATTTCCCGAATCCCTTCCGATAAGCTGGCAACGGGATTCGAAATTATTCCGGGCAGATTGAAAATGAATGTAAAAGCCAGCAGGCTAAGAAAGGTGAAGATGACGGTCAACCAGAACCGAGCATTGGCCGCCGTATTTTGCGCCGCTGTACTTTTCCTCAATATGGCCATTTCATTCAAATCCTGGATCTGGATCAATGATCGGCGGATTTCGGAATAATTGGAAGGGTCGGTCGGATTTACTTTTAGCTCGTTAAAGTTCTTGCGGAGTTCCTGGGTAACCTCCCGCTCACCGACTTCCGTAATGTTCCCCTCCTGGCGACGGAGGTATTCCTCAAATGCGGCCATGGCGTCGCGCCGGACGCTGATGTCCTCCAGCGCAGCCATCATCTTATTGCAATATTGCAGGGACTCCTGGTTGTTTTTCAGCACCTGGTCGGCATCTTGACTGAGTCGGTTGATGGTAGCTAGGCCCAGAATGCCAAAGAACAGGATGACGGTGAACAGGAAGGCCAACCCCAGGGACAATTTGGTTTTTAATCGCATGGCCATATCAAGACAGGATTACTACATCAATATCGACTTCGGATAGCTTGTTCAGCAATTGGTTAAATACGGCCGTGTTCAAAATGACCTGTACCAGACCCAGGTGAGGCTTGCCGATACAAATTGTCGTAATCGACTTTTCTTCGGCCGTTTCGATGATGCCCCTGGCTACGTTGCTTGTCTTTTTGCGGATCACTTCGGCTCCCAGTTCGGTCGCCAGTTTGAAATTGTTTATCAGATGCCGTTGCGCCGCAAGCCCGATCTTATCGCCATCTTCTTTCGGCCTTTGGACATAGAGAACGATCCATTGCGAATTGTAGTACATCGCCAATCTGGATGTCTTGCGGATCACCTTCCGGGCCACTTCGTGGTTGCTGCTGATGCAAGCCATGAACCGTTCCGTGCGCAGGTGGGCGTTCCTGGGCAACTGGCTTTCAATTTTTCGCTCCACCTGCGAAGCTACTTCCTTAAGTGCCAGTTCACGCAGCTGCAATATTTTCTCCGGACGGAAGAAATTTTGCATGGCTAGCTCGACCTTGTCCATGGCGTAGATCTTCCCTTCTTTGAGCCGGGCCACCAGCTCATCAGACGTGAGGTCAATATTAACTACTTCGTCGGCTTCTTTAAGCACCCGGTCGGGTATCGTTTCGGCAACGGTTATTCCCGTAATGTCCCGGATCTCATCGTGAAGACCCTCCAAATGTTGAATATTTACAGCACTGATCACATTGATTCCGGCATCCAATATGTCCATTACGTCCAGCCATCTTTTCTCGTTCTTGCTGCCTTCGATGTTGGTGTGCGCCAATTCGTCGATGATGACAATTTCCGGATGCAGGTTCAATACGGCCTGCACATCCAGCTCTTCCAATTCCTTTCCTTTGTAAAACAATTTTCGGCGCGGAATGACGGGCAACCCTTCCAGCAAAGCCTGGGTCTCCATGCGCCGGTGGGTTTCGATATACCCGATCTTGACGTCCACTCCGTTCCGCAGCAGGGTCGCTGCCTCCTGGAGCATGCGGTAGGTCTTGCCGACGCCCGCGATCATGCCGATGTAGATCTTGAATCTTCCTCGCCGGGACCGGCGGATCAGGTCAAGGAACCGTTGCACATTTTTTTCCTGTTCAGGCATAGTCTGGGCCGGGCACCCCCGGTGGTCAATTCCCGGCAAATGTACGGTACCGCTATCTTGAACTTCCGGCCTTGCGCTCCAATTGATCCAGGGCGATATTGAGTTTCAGTACATTCACTTTTGCAGGTCCCAGAAAACCCAGCAGGGGTTTTTGGGTAATCTGGTCGATGAGTTGCAGAATCACGGTGCTATCCATCCGTCGGGCGGCAGCCACCCTGCGTACCTGGATTCTTGCTCCTGCGGGAGAAATGTCTGGGTCCAAACCGCTTCCGGAGTAAGTGACCAGTTCCGCCGGTATTTCCCCTCGGCTGACGCCGGGATTGTGGACCAGAAAGCTGTCGGTACGGGCTTGGACGTCTTTCAGGTAATCTGGATTGGATGGCCCCTTGTTGCTGCCTCCACTTCCAGCCGCGTTGTATCCAACGGCCGATGGGCGGCTCCAGAAATAGTTATCCCGGTCAAATTTCTGCCCGATATTGGCATATCCGACCACCTTGCCATCCACGCTCAAGGTCTCGCCATTGCCGTGGCCGGGAGTAAGCAATCCGAGGCCGGCCAAGATGAGGGGGTACAATCCACAACAGAGGATGAGGAGGACGAAGGTCAATTTGACGGTGATCAGCAAATGCTTTTTCATGAGGCTGGTTTGATTCCTTTAACTGAATAAGGCGAGCAGCATATCGATCAACTTAATCCCTACAAAAGGCGCCAGGATCCCGCCCAGCCCATAGATGGTCAGGTTTCTGCGAAGCAAAGCGCTGGCTCCGATCGGACGGTAGGGAACTCCGCGCAATGCCAGCGGGATGAGTAGGGGAATGATGATGGCATTGAAGATCACGGCAGAGAGAATGGCGCTTTGGGGGCTTTTCAGGTGCATGATATTCAGGGTGGCCAGGGCCGGAATGGAAGAAATGAACAGCGCGGGAACGATGGCAAAATACTTGGCCACGTCGTTGGCGATCGAAAAGGTGGTAAGCGTCCCCCGGGTCATGAGCAATTGCTTGCCGATTTCCACGATTTCAATCAGTTTGGTCGGATCATTGTCAAGGTCTACCATGTTTCCTGCTTCCTTGGCTGCCTGCGTTCCGCTGTTCATCGCCACTCCTACATCGGCCTGCGCAAGGGCCGGAGCGTCGTTGGTCCCGTCTCCCATCATCGCCACTAATTTCCCGCCACGTTGTTCCTGTCGGATATAATTCATTTTGTCTTCCGGTTTGGCTTCGGCAATAAAGTCATCGACCCCGGCCTTTTCTGCAATGAACTTGGCCGTAAGCGGATTGTCGCCGGTAACCATGACCGTCTTTACTCCCATTTTTCGTAGTCGTTCGAAGCGTTCCTGGATAGCCGGCTTGATGATATCCTGCAGCTCGATTACGCCGATGGCCTTCTCGTTATGACTGACCACCAGCGGTGTTCCTCCATTGGCAGCGATATCCCGGACTTTGGCCCGGAGAGGTTCTGAAACCAGGTTCCCGGCATTCTCCACCCGCTGGCGTATCGCGTCAAAAGCGCCTTTCCGGATCCGGACGCCATCCATGTCCAGTCCGCTGCTGCGGGTCTCCGCGGTAAAGGGAACAAAATGGGCGATGTCCTTGGTAATGGTGGGCCTGGACTGCCCCATAGCTTCAGCCAGTTCCAGGATGGATTTTCCTTCGGGCGTTTCATCCGCGATGGAGGCCAGCATGCAATCCCGGATGAACAGGGAATTTTCGATTTGGCCCTCGGGCCAAAAATGGGTAGCCTTCCGGTTGCCGATGGTGATGGTCCCCGTTTTGTCCAGCAGCAGGGTATCCAGGTCCCCGGCGGTTTCAACGGCCCGGCCACTTTTCGTGATGACATTGGCTTGCAGTGCGCGGTCCATGCCGGCAATTCCGATAGCGGATAGCAGACCTCCGATCGTTGTGGGAATCAGGCATACGTATAAGGAAACAAATGCGGCGACCGTAATCGGGGTCTGGGCATAATCGGCGAAGGGCTTGAGGGTTACGCAAACGATGAGAAAGATCAGCGTGAAACAAGCCAGCAGGATGGTGAGGGCGATTTCATTGGGCGTCTTCTGCCGGTTTGCCCCTTCCACCAGGGCAATCATCTTATCCAGAAAGCTTTCGCCGGGCGCGGTAGTGATCCGGACTTTGATGTGATCGCTAAGGACCCGGGTGCCTCCGGTGACGGACGATTTGTCACCTCCGGCTTCCCGGATCACCGGAGCGCTTTCGCCGGTAATTGCGCTCTCGTCGATGGTAGCCAGCCCTTCGATGATCTCCCCGTCCATGGGTATGGTATCGCCGGCTTCGCAAATGAAAATGTCACCTTTCTTCAGCTGCGATGAGGGAACGAGTTTTACTTCGTCGACAAAAATCTCTCCGACCGGGAAGACTTTTTTTTTGCTGGTGTGTCCTCCCGGGTTTTCCGAAGGCTGTCCGCCTGCGCCTTCCCCCTGGCCTCGGCGATGGCCTCAGCGAAATTGGCAAAGAGTACGGTAAGGAACAAGATGATGAATATGGCCAGGTTATAAGATAAACTTCCTTGCGATTTTTCTCCTGTCCAAACCCACACCGACATGCAGAGCATGATGATGGTGCCCAGATACACGGTGAACATGACCGGGTTCTTCAACATCGTACGCGGCGTCAGTTTCAGGATGGACTGCCGCAGGGCGACTAGAACCAAATCCCGGGGAAATAGCGAACGGCTTTTTCTTTTTTTTCATGGTCAGTAGGCTTTAGCGAAGGCTTAGATATTCAGCAATGGGTCCCAGAACCAGCGGGGGGAAATAGGACAGGGCAGTAATAATGAAAATGACCGCGAACGTCATCACCCCGAAGGTTGCGGAATCCACCCGGAGCGTTCCCGCTGATTGGGGAACGTATTTTTTGCCCGCCAGCAACCCGGCAATCGCAATCGGTCCGATGATCGGAAGAAAGCGGCCGAAGATCATGGCAAATCCCGTCGTTATATTCCAAAAAGGATTGTTGGCTGAGAGCCCACCGAAGCCGCTGCCGTTGTTGGCATTTGCGGAGGTAAACTGATACAGCATTTCCGAAAATCCATGGTAACCCGGATTGTTCAGCCAGGTGGTCGGTTTTGCTGCCCAGTTGATATCCGGATGGTGAACGAGATAGAAGGCAGCCAAAGCGGTCCCCCCTTTTATGATAAAAGCGGAAAGCAAAGTGACGAGTGCGGCGATCTTTACTTCGCGCGCCTCCACTTTATGACCCAGGAATTCCGGCGTTCGCCCCACCATCAGTCCTGAAATGAACACGGTAATGATGATATATATATAAAAATTGAGCAATCCTACGCCGCATCCCCCGTAAAAAGCATTTACCAGCATGCCCAGCAATTGCATGAGCCCGGAAAGAGGCATGGCACTATCGTGCATGGAATTGACCGAACCGGTGGAAATGATCGTGGTGACGATGCTCCAATAACCGGAAGCGACAGGACCGAATCGCACTTCTTTTCCTTCCATAGCACCGGTTGGCTGCGCCAGGCCCATCCGGGCCAGCGCGGGGTTGCCGTGGATCTCGGTGACCATCGTCGGAATGACCAGGCAGAGCATGCCCAGGGTCATAACGCCAAATATGACCAGGGCCAATTTCCTGCGCCGGATATAGAAACCCAGCGCAAAGACCATGGCTACGGGTATGGTCACTTGGACGACTACTTCCAGCATATTCGTAAAGTAGTCAGGGTTTTCCAGGGGATGGGCCGAATTGACGCCAAACCATCCTCCACCATTGGTGCCCAGGTGCTTGATGGCGATCATCCCCGCTGCCGGGCCACGGGAGACCTGAACCGTGTCTCCCTGCAGGGTAATGATGCTGTCCTTGCCCCTGTAGCTCGTCGGCGTTCCGTGAAATGCGAGCAGGATCGCGACGATCAGGCTCAAAGGAAGGAGGAGTCGGGTAATGGACTTAGTAAATATTACCCAGAAATTGCCCAGGTTTTGTGTCGTCTTGTCCCGCAGTGCGTTGAACAATGCCACTAGGCAGGCGATGCCCGTAGCGGCACTGGTAAATTGCAGGAACATGATTACGAAGTGCTGGGTCAGGTAGGTAGCCCCCGTTTCGCCTGAATAATCCTGCAGGTCACAATTAACCAGGAAGCTGATCGCCGAATTAAAGCTCAGGTCCGGGGTCATGCCGGGGTTGTGGTCCGGATTCAGCGGCAGTCTGCCTTGGAGTAGAAAAAGAACAAAGGCATAAACGAACCAGAGCAAATTGGCCGCAAGCATCGCTTGCAGGAATTCCTTCCAGTTCATTTTCCGATGGGGATCGATGCCGCAAAATTTGAAAAGCCATTTTTCCAGGGGGCTGAGAAAATCCAACCCTGTTTTTCCCCCTGCGAACATCCTGGCGATGTATTTTCCTAAGGGAAAGCCAATGGCCAGGGTAAGAAAAAAGCTAAGGGCCACGCCGGCAAGTTCTGCATTCATGTTTGCTACATTACAGGATTAAAATTTCTCCGGCCGGATCAGCACATAAAGTAGATAAATGAAGACCAGGACGGATACTATGAAAAGTGCGATCATCATATGGACAGGATTATATGTTTTCGAAAAAATCAATGGCTCGAAAAAAAAGCAGGAAGCAAAGCAGACCGGCCGCGAGTAATAAAAGGATCGCTACCATATATTATCTAAATATTATCTAAGGTTTTGCTTAATGAAATGCGATTTGGAATTTTAATAGTACGACGTAGACCAGCATGAGGGCCATTAACCAGGCCGCCAGGATGACCAGGACGTCGACCACCTTGTTCTTATCGTTTCGCATATTGATCCGGGCAAGCTGAATCGGCTGATGTCCTCCACCGCGATCCCGTCTGGTATGGCTGAACTCAATCGGCTCGTGAACCTTTCGGACATAAGCTCCTAAGTCGATCCGGGATCCGAATCGGGGAGACTGACCCTAAAGGCTTGCCAAAGATGTGCCCGGCGGAATTGTCCGGAGTGGGTTTTGCTGCAAACCCGGATTGGTCAGGGTTTTCGGGCCTCCAAGCTTTCCGCAGGATTAATTTGCCCAGCCAGGAA
>Ga0207040_1047_pt1 | contig 37372 bp, 29 predicted proteins | sample Alteio_BWMinCont_72_FD_153279 | JGI IMG/M metagenome (GOLD analysis project Ga0207040, IMG submission 153279) | Enriched cells from forest soil in Barre Woods Harvard Forest LTER site, Petersham, Massachusetts, United States -... | ecosystem: Environmental > Terrestrial > Soil > Temperate forest >... | reverse complement strand
CAACACAAGAATAGCGGGAGATACTGTAAGCTTTTGGGAAATTAAAAATAGATGCGTAGAAATTATGAAAGAGGGTGGAATGGTTTTCACTCCTGGTACCCATCAAAGTGAAACAAACCTTGAAAAAGGAATTAAATATACGTTGGATGGATTCTGTGAAAAAGGAATTTTTTTTATTGGATTTAATTTTAAATGCCCAACCTGCACTTCAAAGTTTTGGTATAGCTTGATGGAATCGCAGGATATATACTCGTGCAAAGGTTGCCGCCAGAAGCATAGATTTCCAATACAAGTTCCATTTTCCTATAAATTAAATGAGTTGGTGAAAAACAATTTTTGCTATCGGGATGCCACTGGAAAATTTAAACCGGATGGAAATATTACTGTTTTGAAAAGTATTATCCGGTTAAACAATAGTGGACGTATGAGTTTTGAGTATTCGCCACAACTTAATATTTATACTGACTTTCAAGAGGGCACAAAGCCTATTACTGATATTGATATTGTTGGGCTTCCGGATGGGAGACTTGTTTTTGGTGAAGCGAAGCATTCTTCCGGAGCATTTTCAGAAGATGGAAATAAGCCATTGAATAATCTCATAGACACTGCGAAAACAATTCTTCCAGACAAAATAATTATTTCTTGTACTGAAGATGCACACGGCAGGCTTGAAAATAAAAAGCAATATTTAATTCATCACTTAAATGGATTACCTATAGAAATAGATGCTTTCCAAGTTTCAGAAGCATCTTATGATTTTGGGTCTCATTTATATTTTTATGATTAAAAATACGCTCATATAAGAAAATTAAAAATTCACGAACATTCATCCGCTTTCAGAAAAAATTAAATTTAAACGAAAATGCTTAATTATTACCTGACAGATAAAGATCCCAACTACACTATAAAGGGTTCGCGAGATCCTCTGGGCTTTCAAGTTATATGGCAATCTGCTGGAAGACGACTTATTCCAAATCTTTCTACTGTTTCAGCAAACATCCATGACTTTCAAATAATTTGCCTTGCTCATGCCTTAAAAAATGACTTACGAATCGACAATAAAGACTTCGAGCCATTCTTTATCCGTTTTGAACAAATGATGGCTTATACTCGCTATAAATCAAACCCTAAAGAAGGTTTTAATGGCGTGGATAAGGTCAAAAAAACAATGGTTACAAAGCCGGCAACTGTGCGCATTTCAACTGCACCAGCCGATCAAATCATGTCCAATCAGAAAGCTTATGGAATTTGGGGTAAGTATATCCGGCCATTTTCCGACATGCGTATAGCCGAAACCCAAGAATTTCAAGATATATATTTACCAAAGATTTCCGACAACAATGCCTTTATTCATCAAGCTACCCTTTTAAATAAAAAGAAGGAAACTCAGCCTTGTCAAGTTGAAGTTGATAGACTTGACGATTGGTCGGATTTGCTTAAAAAACCCGGCTCACTCGAAAAGAAAATGTTTGTTGACCATCTTCTGAAGGATACTTGCGGAACTGAGCTTTTACCCTTATTCAATAACAATCCAGGCTGGAGAGAACTTTCGTTTTACGAACTGACAGATTTATTAGCAAACTCAAGTAATAATCCGAATTTTAAAGCCATTATTAAATTTATCGTTAATACTGAAAAGGTACTTTCCCCTCTTAATCGTATTTTCCGCTATCTCCAAACAAAGTCATTTTGGACACGAAAAGAAATCGAAGAGAATATTTACATCAAAACGTGGAGGACAACACCTGAAGTTTTAGGTTTTGATGAGACTTCCCGCTCTTTGGCTGCGCTTTTAGCTCTCAATAACTTTGATCTCATAAAAGGCCTAATAAAACGAAACGAGGAGGTTGCCGGCTGGAGAAACTCTGCGGCATGGATGCAAATAACAGATAAAGGTATAGATGTGAATCATTTTGAAGGAGCCTTTTATGAGAAGGAGTATGTCCCAGAATTTCATAATGATTTCAATTATTTTTTATCAACCTATATGTCTTTGCATAAACAATTGAATTAATGGAAAGGATAATCGTTCGGGATCATATTAAGGATTTGATTGGTAACCGAAAGGTATTGGCTGCCTTATTCCATACGTTCAATTTTGAGCCTCGCTTCTTTGAAAACTACGTTATGCCCCTATTTGTTCCTGAGAAAAATTTTAGAGATGAAATTATTCATAATAAAATACTATGGCGTCATTGCGCAAAAGAAGGGATCATACCGCCTGTTTCAGTCTTTTGCGATTATTATGCAAAAGATAATACAGAAGCCCCTTCACTTGCTTACGACATTCACTGTATTAAATTACCTGCTTCAAAAGGTTGTATTACCAACTTCCATCCTAAGCACATTCTTATTTTAGTAGAAGATGATCGTCAAAGTCAATCATTATTATTTATTACCGGATCAGGGAATTTAACAGCTAATGGGTGGTGCGATAACCATGAATGTTTTGCGTTTCATGAAATTAAAAAAACTAAAATCTTTCCAAATAAATCCACAACAAATATTCTTCAGGACTATATAACAGAAGTTGGAAAATTGGCTGGGTTAAAAAGTTTTTTACCTTCAGAAGAGCTGATCCATCTCTTTTTAAGTTATGTGGATTTAAAAATTCCTCTGTTTAATAGCTTACAGCAATCCTTTCAGCAATTTATTGAAGATAATATTTTTAATCGCTATGAAATAATAGAGGTTGAAATTGTATCGCCCTATTTTAGTAATGATCTTATTCTTATTAATTACTTAAAGCAAAAAGGTATAAAAACAGTGAAGTGTCTGATCCCATTTCTAAGAAGCAATGAAATTCAGTTAGAAAAAGAAACATTTGGATCTTTGGAGAAGGCAGGTTTAATTTGGGGTTTCTGGAATGACAATAAGGTAATGAAGGAAATAAGGAATCAACACTCGAAAATTTATAGGTTTTATAGCAAAGATAAATGTTTTACGGTTATAGGATCTGTCAATTTTACAAATCCAGCTTGGGCTTTATTCTCAAAGAAAAATAATAAAGCAAATATAGAATCAGGAGTTCTTTATCAGGAAGGAAGCAATGTGCTTCGATTATTGAAGCCGGCGAATCTCGATATGGATCAGGTAACATTTATTGTAAAAGAAGATTTGGAGAATCCCTTGGAAACCTCTCTTTTTGAAAGAAAAGCGCCGGATCTTGACTTCACCATCGATTGGAAGAACAAAACACTTCTTATTAATGCCAACCTTGGCGAAATGGAATGCAGATTTGATGATCTTTTAAATAAAAAACAAATAAGCAATAGTAAAGCCGTAGAGTTTCTGGACGCACATGCTATTCGCCAGTTATCTAAAAGTTGTTTGATTAAAGTAGCTGTTGAAACTGGAGCGAATTTGCATATCTACACCTACTATCCGAATCAATTAAATGTAGAAACAAAGCCTTTAGGCTTTAAGGTAGACGCGAATATTATTATGAAATACTGGCAGTTTTTAGATAACGATATTGAAATTGCAAAAATTACCAGGGCATTGGCCGAGCAAGGTACCGATGAATCTGGGGTATACGATGATAAGAAAATCGAAAAAAAATCATTACTCAACGATATGGCGGCACATTTTTCAAGCCTAACCATCTTAGAAAAATTTCTTTTTAATGAAGGTTTAAAAACAAAAAAAGAAAGAATACATCAATTCGCGAATCTTCAATATTATTTATTATCAGAAAATATTGATACGGTTCCTTTTTATATTAATGACATCAAGCTTCAATCTGAACAAAAAAATGTTCAAGCCAGCTTTTACTGGATGGTGCTTCAGATTTTGTGTAACTCATTTTATGCACAAGCAGAAAAATGGACTTTTAGAAACGATATTGACCCGACCTCATGGAAGGAATTCAAAAAAGACATAAAATCCAAAAACGTTGAATTAAGTAGCGGAGCATCGACATTGATAGATCATATTCCCGGGCTCAAAGGGAAGGAGAAATGGATAATTGATCAATTAGTTGCAGTATGATTAAAACGGGAGAAGATATACGATCTATTTTAAATCTGCGCACGAATGAATCAATTGGTCTCGAGCTTGCTAATAGGCAATTGGAGGTTATTAGGAAAGGCTATGAGTATCTTTGTTGCCCTGATAACAACGTAATTTATATTGCAGATGAAGTTGGTTTGGGGAAAACTTATATTGCTGCCGGTATTGCAGTTTTGTTTCGACATTTTTCAAAAAATCCAACCACTCATAAAGATTTAATTATTGTTCCAAAGAAGAACTTACAGGAAAAATGGAAAAAGGAGCTTAACAATTTTGTTAAAGTGAATTATCTGGGTGATGATAATCATATAAAACAATTATATAATTTAAACGATGTTATTAAGCATAAAATAGTTCCGGTAAAAGAGGAAGATGCCTTGACCATTTTCAGAATGACCTCATTTAGCAGCATCGGGGCAACGCAAAATCTTAAAAGTGCTCTATTTAATCATTTAATCAATGAAGTTTTTGGAAATGATCTACTTGCGGAAGAAACAATAACAGCTGCTTGGAATCTTGGGTATTTCAACAAAGGATCGGAAAATCTTTTGAGAAAATTGATCGCTTATTTAATGAATGCGTTATCACCTTCTATTGATTGCTTGATTATAGATGAAGCACATAATTATAAATACGGCTTAGGCTTTAATGATTATGAAGAATCTATTCGTAATGAGACAACTTCCAGATATTTAGGCGCAATAAATGAGAGATCATTTTTAGAGAATTTTCCGGAAATGCGGAAGCGCATTAAATTCCCATTGGCTAAAAAAATAATTTGTTTATCAGCTACGCCAAAGGATCGAAATCTGTTAGAGATCAAAAATCAATTATGTTGTTTCACAAATAAACATATTTTATCTGAGGTTAAAACAAATGCAGATATAGAAATACTATTAAAGAAGTTTTTAGTGCGGGGTAATCTCGAATATAACTTGGCAGGTGAGTTTATTTCTCGCAACCAATGTAGAGAAGAGCATCGAAAGGGTAATGTGAATAAGTCAATCACACCTATTCCATTAGTTGTTGAGGATTCTTTTGAAAGTATTTTTTGGCAGCTATTGCAATATAAATCTATAAAGCATTTATATCAAAAGAATAATGCTTCTTTTGAAATTGGTATGCTTGCAGGCTTCGAGAGTTATAAAGTGGATATGGAGAGGAAAGCCAGCCCTATTCAATTAGAGGCTGAAGATGAATTTGTAAGTCAAAAAGAATACGAACAAACAGTTAGCCGTACTATTAAAGAAAGCCAGGATGCAAACGTAATTCGCAGTATGATCCAGTCATATTATGAAACTTTTTCGGAGCACCCTCCGCATCCGAAGCAAAGTAAACTCGAAATAGAAGTAATAAATCAATTACAGCAGCAGGAGAAATCTCTGATTTTCGTTAGAAGGGTGGCTTCGGTGTTTGAAATGGAGAATCGGATGATGGAAAAGTATGAGCGGGAAATAGTGATCAATCAACAGCTCAAGCTAACAGGGAAATTATCGAAATTCAAGACAAACTCTGTCACTGAACTTATCAATTCCTACAACGAAAGGAAAACGCTTGAGGCTCTTCCAGATATTCTAAAGCAGTTATTGAATAAAGATGAAATAAAAGATTTCATTTTGTCGCATAAAGGAATGGACGCTAATAATTATGATCGCGAAGGTTTACTTTGGTTAAAAATTGCCTTTAACCGTTCTGAAAATATTGAGTTCAAGAATGGTTTGAGTGATTTTATAAACCGAAGTTTGCAAAAAATGTCAAAGGAATTTAAATTCTTAGCTATAACAGCACTATCGAAATCTTATAGAGATTATCAGGATCAAACAAGTAAATCAGATATATCAGATTCTGATAATGACGAAGATTTTAGCGGCTATTATTTTCTTGATTATTTTAAAAAAGGCAGGCCTGGCTTTCATTATCGTCAAAAAATGTACAGGGAGAACTGGTTTGAAATTAATCCGGTGATTTTAAATAATCACTTTCAGTTCATTAATTATTCTAAAGATGGCTTAAATAAAATTCTTGGGGCTATTCCAATTACCGATAAAAAGTTTCAAAATTTTAAAAATGCTTTTGAGTGTGCTATTCAGTATTTTTTAGAAGAAGGTTCAACTAATTCCAGCACGTTTTCTAAAAACATTAATGTTACCGGAATACTAAATGAAAATACGTTTCTGACCAGGCTACTATGTGAACATTGTAATGATGAAATGCGAACTTGGTTTAAGAATCGAACGAAAGCAAGCCAATTCGATATGGTGCAGGATATTAGAATTCTAACCACATTATTAAGAAATATTTTCAGAAATGGATCGGGACTTTTGCCCGGCTTTGTAGCGGATTCACGGGAGAGTTTATTTGATAATTCCTTTATAGAGTTATTATCTAATATTGAATCGCCATTCTATTTTCTATTATCTGAAGTTAAAAGCATAATAAAAGATTATGATTTAATTATAGCAGTAAATTTTCAAGAGAAAGATGAAAATAGGGTCAATACAGTTCTTAGGAACCTGGCTCCTATTGTTGGAACAAGTGGTCAACACGATAGGGATAGAGGAATACTGGCAGCGCAATTCCGAATGCCAGGCTTTCCCTATGTCTTAATTACAACCGATATTTTCAGAGAAGGAGAAGATTTGCACACCTATTGTCAAAATATACATCATTATGGCATTGCATGGAATCCAAGTGATATGGAACAGCGAACCGGACGTATAGATAGAATAAACTCTTTAAGTTATCGCAAATTGAATCAAACTCAAAAGTCGGATTTTGAAAACAAAGTTCACGTCTTTTACCCTTATTTGAGGCACTCCGTTGAAGTTAATCAGGTCGTAAAATTATTGACCAACTTAAATAAATTTATTGAAACTTTTAATGATATAAATCTTGAGAGATATTATGAAAGTAAAATAAATATAAATGAAGATATGACTTTAGATCAAATACCTCCGCCTATTACACACCGGCTGAAATCAATCTATGATATAGAAGATTTTAATATAAATTAATAATAAGTAATGAGTATTCAGAAATGCTCTACCAAAAAGTTGGGCAAAAAGCATTTTTATACTATAAATGATAATTTATCTCCATCTATATAAAGCTTGTCATAACTGAGTTCAATAATTGTCCTATATTTAACCTGTTAGTTTCTTTAACAATTCCTAAACAATAATTACAACCCAATAATTAAAATTTGAAATAAAGATTATGTCAGAAGAACAAAAAAAGCAACTTGAACAACAACTTTGGAATATAGCAAATACTCTCAGGGGTAAAATGAATGCTGACGAGTTTCGGGATTATATATTAGGATTCATTTTCTATAAATATCTGAGTGAGAAAATGGAAATATTTGCAAACAGGACTTTGAAACAAGATAAAATTAAATTCCGAGATATCACTCCTAAAACGAAAAAAGCAGGTGAATTTTTGGAAGCAATTAAAGAAGAGGCGATTGAAAAATTAGGATATTTCTTAAAACCGGAAGAATTATTTAGTGAAGTTGCTAAAAGAGGAAAGGGAGATAATGAAGATGAAGTAGATAAATTTGATGAAAGTAAGAGCAATTTTATTTTAGAAGACTTACAAAAAATCCTTACTAATATCCAGTTAAGTACAATGGGTACCGATAGCGAAGAGGACTTTGACAACCTCTTTGAAGATATGGATTTGAATAGCACCAAATTGGGTAAAACTCCTGATGCAAGAAATGCAATAATTGCTAAAGTTCTTACGCATCTTGATAAAATCGATTTCAAATTAGAAAATACAGAGTTGGATGTGTTAGGTGATGCTTATGAATATCTCATTGGTCAATTTGCAAGTGGTGCAGGAAAAAAAGCCGGAGAATTTTATACACCTCAAGAAGTATCAAAAATTTTGGCAAAAATTGTTACTACTGGAAAACACAAACTTAAATCGGTGTATGATCCTACCTGTGGTTCAGGTTCATTATTGCTTCGCGTGGCAAGAGAAGTAAAAGATGTGGCTATGTTTTATGGACAGGAAATGAACCGCACTACATACAATCTTGCACGGATGAATATGATTTTGCACGGTGTTCATTACCGTGATTTTGATATTAAGCAAGAAGATACACTTGAACATCCACAGCATTTAAATGATCTACCTTTTGAAGCCATAGTTGCTAATCCACCTTTTTCAGCTAATTGGAGTGCTAATCCTTTATTTACAAGCGATGATCGCTTTAGTCAATATGGAAAATTAGCCCCAGCAGGTAAAGCAGATTTTGCGTTTGTGCAACACATGGTGTACCATTTAGCAGAAAATGGTATTATGGCAGTAGTTTTACCACATGGTGTACTATTTAGGGGTTCTGCCGAACAACATATCCGCAAATATTTAATAGAGTCTAAAAATTATTTAGATGCTGTAATCGGTTTACCGGCCAATATTTTTTACGGAACTAGTATTCCTACTTGTATTTTGGTATTTAAAAAATGTCGTGAAAACCCTAATGACATTTTATTTATTGATGCAAGTAATGATTATGAAAAAGTAAAAACTCAAAACATCTTACGTGACGAACATATCGATAAAATTATCAGCACGTTTAGAAATAGAACAGTTATAGAAAAGTATAGTCATCTCGCTTCTCTGAAGGAAATTTCCGACAATGACTATAACCTTAACATTCCTCGCTATGTAGATACGTTTGAAGAGGAAGAAGCTATAGATATTCAAGCAGTAATGAGCGAAATAAAAGAACTGGAATCTAAAAGGGCAAGTTTAGATAAAGAGATTAATGTCTATTTTAAAGAATTGGGATTAGTATTTTAATTTTTTTGTCGTAAGAAATCCTTAATGTTTATAGCTGAGAAATAAAATAGTGTAATGGCAGTAAAAAAGAAAAAAATAGCTAACGTTCCAAATTTGAGATTCCCAGGGTTTCATGAGGAGTGGAATACGTATAAATTGGATAAGATTGCAGAGTTTTCAAAAGGAAAAGGAGTTTCAAAAAGTGATATTGATAAAAATGGAGTAACCGAATGTATAAGATATGGAGAATTATATACGCATTATAGAGAAGTTATAACTGAAATAAAGTCAAAGACGAATATCGATAAAAACAATTTAGTTCTTAGTAAGGCTAATGATGTAATTATTCCATCTTCTGGAGAAACTCAAATCGATATTGCAACGGCTTCCTGTGTACTAAAGGAGGGCATTGCTTTAGGAGGCGATTTAAACATAATCAGATCCCCAAATAACGGTATTTTTCTTTCTTATTATTTGAACAGCAAAAAGAAAACAGAAATAGCGAACCTGGCGCAAGGAATATCAGTTGTTCATTTATACTCAAGCCAATTAGCAACATTAATGATCAATCTTCCAGTAATGATTGAGCAAGATAAGATCGCATCATTTTTATCCTTACTCGATGAAAGGATTCAAACCCAAAACAAAATAATTAAGGAGTTAAAATCATTTAAGAATACAATTAGCAAGCAACTCTTTGAACAACAAGTCAGATTTAAAGATGGTCGAGGAAATAATTTTTCTGATTGGAAAATGCAGAAATTGGGAGAGTTAGGGAAAACATATAATGGGCTATCAGGAAAAACCAAAGAAAATTTCGGGATCGGGGGGAAATATATACAGTATAAGCAAATCTTCGACTATTCTAGAATTCAAGTTGATAAATGTGGCTTAGTTGAAGTCTCAAAAAATGAGAACCAAAACCAAGTTCAATATGGGGATATTTTTTTTACTATTTCCTCGGAAACACCTAACGAAATCGGAATGTCATCAGTTTTGTTAGATAAGGTGGGGGAAATGTATTTAAATAGTTTTTGCTTTGGGTATAGGCCTAACTCACTTAATGTTTTGAACCCATTATATTCACGCTATTTCTTTAGAAGCGATTCTTTTAGAGGTGAAATCATAAAATTGGCACAAGGAAGTACCCGATATAATATGTCGAAAATAGAGTTAATGAAATTGAAAGTATTTCTACCAACAATTGAAGAACAAATTCTTATTGGGAATTTTCTTCAGTCTATTGATAAAAAAATTGATATGGAACAAGTGCTACTCAAACAATTTGAAAGCCAGAAAAAATATTTGTTAACCAATCTTTTTATTTAAAAAGATTTTGTAGTAGGTATATCTTTTGTTTCTCGTAATCTTCGGACAGCTTTTTTTCCATTACAAGTTTCTCATCAATAAGTGATAGAAAATTCGCTATATGAGTTTGCTCCTCGAATGAAGGAACGAGTATAGTTTCATTACTAACAATTTCCGAATTTAAATTTACTTGGGTGCCAGGCTGACCATATCTATACCAATTCAACTGAAAGAAGTCTAAGTAATAGTAAAGATACTCCTTATTAATTTGAAGATTTTGAAATACGACGAATCCGTCATGAATACATACATCAAACTTCGTATAAATAGGCTTTCCAATTGTAGCACAAATACTCATGATTAAGTTATTTTTCTGGACAAATCTGCTTTTTGAAATGCCTTCGTCTGATAAGTACTGCTCTGTTTTTTCAAGATATTTCTCCGACTTCGTAACATCTGAGATTCTTACCCAGCCGACGTTCGACTTACTACTAAACCATTTTGGGCTAGTTATAGGTCGAGGTGATGCACCTCGTTTAATTTCTGCAACATCTCCCAATCTTTTCATTTCCCATTCAGGAAAATCGATTCCAAGGATACTTCTAAATGCTATTTTATGAGAAAATAAATTCTGACAAATTGTATTCCCAAAGGAGATAATATCCCTAATTAAATCGCTAAGGGAAAGTTTGTTTGATAGGAAATTAAGATTTAAAGGCAAGCATGGTAAAATATTCTCGGAATGGCAAACGAAAAAACTAGGCGAGGTAGCAATAAAAAAAGCCTCGAATGTTTCCGCCAATTCATTAAGTAATAATTCAGGGAAATACAAAATTTATGGGGCAGCAGGAGTACTAAAGGAAATAGATTTTTTCAATGAAGAGGATGAGTATGTGTCTATCGTAAAAGACGGTGCAGGCGTTGGAAGGATTATTTTGTGTGAAGCAAAGACTTCCGTTTTAGGGACATTAGACATTATTAAAAATAATGAATTATCGAACTTAAAGTTTCTGTATTACCTATTGGGAACAATTGATTTTTCAAAATATATTACTGGAAGCACAATTCCACACATCTATTTTAAAGATTATTCTAACGAAGTTATTGGACTTCCTTGTTTCGAAGAGCAAACAAAAATCTCTAATGTTCTTTCTTCAATTGTCGAAAAAATAGAGTCAGAAAAGAAAATACTCAAACAATATGAAAAATGTAAAAAATATCTATTGACTCATTTATTTATATAAAGAGGTTTTTTAATAGATATTGCTTTTGTGATTGGTACCTCTTTAATATTTCTTTCTCAGCAAAAATTTTAAGGTCAATAGAGGAAAAAAATGTACCAATAACATTTTGTTCCTCAAGTGAAGGAAGATATATTTTAATATTTTTAATCTCATTACCGCCAACAGCCGTGAAAGTACTACCCTGCTCTAAAGAAATCCATCTGGGTTCGTAGTTTATCAGAAATTGATAAATGTACTCCGAATTGTTTTCTTTATTTACGACTAAAGCACAAACACCCCGCCCTATACAAGCATTATGAGTTGACCTTGCAACAGATCCGACAGGAGCTCTCACAGTTAAGATCAAGTCCCCAACTTTGCATTCTTTGGTGATTTCAACAGTATAATTTCTTGGTTGAGTTTTTCTTTCTTTTATATCTGCATTTCCTTGTATCAGTGGCAAACCATTTCCTTCACTATTGTATGAAGTTGAATCCGGAGATTGCCCCATAATTATTTCACAAATTTCCTTTAGCCTTTTCTCTTTCCATTGAGGGTATTCGTTTCCCTTTTCATCTCTGAACCTAATCTTTTGAAAAAACGTGCTTTCCCTTAGCGATTTAATTAGGGATTCTAATTGCTTAATTATTTTGTTTTGGGTTTGAATCCTTTCATTAATTGCTGTTAAGATCGAACAAATCTTTTTTTGTTCAGAAATTGATGGATAAGTAAGATATATTTTAGAAACTCGGCTTGCACTGATACTCAAAACTTTTGACCCTTGGGCCTCTTTTTGAATTTGAGTCCTTACATTTTTCGATTTAAATAAGTATCCATTAAATCCAATATGAAAAGTGCTTTTCTTTGGTCTTGCCAATAATGTATGCAATCCAGAAAGTAATTTTTCATTATTTAGCTTGATTAACTCAATGCTTTTTCCAACATCATTTAAATCTTCTGAAGCATCTGCGAAAATAACGTCACCTTCTTTGCAGTAATAATCTTCTATAATTCTATCTATTGATATGTTTTCATTTACAAATGGCACATTCTCTTTTCCTAAATCGAATAGGGTTTGGAATTTAGTGTGAATATCTCCGTAATGAATATTTTTCACCTTCCCATTTTCATAATTCAAATTTTCTCGTGAATATGAATTTGTAACTTTAAAATCCATTAGATTTCCTAATTTTTCCACCTTCCACTCCTCATGAAACCCTGGGAATCTCAAATTTGGAACCTTAATGATTTTCTTTCTTCTGATTTAAAATTTCTTTATGTTTTTCTTTGGGATTTGTAATCAATTTAAAAACTAATTCAATGAACAAGCAAAAAACAATCTCGGAAATTGTCCGTTTATGGAAAACAGACAAAAAACAGTACGTAAAAAAATCAAGCTTTTCAGCGTATGTGCTGTTAGTTGAAAATCACTTATTACCTGCATTTGGAAACAAACACCAAATTGAAGAAGGCGAAGTACAAACTTTTGTATTTCAAAAATTAGAACAAGGCCTAAGTCATAAAACCGTTAAGGATATATTGATCGTGCTAAAAATGGTATTGAAATTTGGTGCTAAAAATAAATGGATAGAGCATCTACCATTCGATATTCAATTCCCAACAGAAAGAGAAAAATATACGATTGAGGTATTAAGTCGTACTAATCAAAAAAAGGTAATGCAATACATTCAGGAGCATTTTACTTTTCGCAACATAGGTGTATATATCTGTCTTTGCTCCGGCATGCGTATAGGTGAAATCTGTGCCCTCACATGGGAAGATATGGATGTTGATAATGGTGTTATCAATGTTAGAAGAACTATACAACGTATTTATACACTTGATGAAGATATTCGTAAAACAGAATTAATTTTAGACACGCCTAAAACAAAAAACTCCATTCGTGAAATCCCAATGAACAGAGATTTACTGAACATAATTAGACCTATCAAAAAAATAGTCAATAATTCCTTTTTTGTTTTAACTAACGATGCCAAGCCTACCGAGCCACGAACCTACAGAACGTATTATAAAAACCTAATGAAAGAATTGGAATTACCCGAACTCAAATTTCATGGATTACGGCATAGTTTTGCAACTAGATGTATTGAAAGCAAATGTGACTATAAAACAGTAAGTGTTCTTTTGGGGCATTCTAATATCAGCACAACATTAAATCTATATGTACATCCTAATTTAGAACAAAAAAAGAAGGCTATAGATCAAATGTTTCGTGGCTTAAAGTGATTATTGAATCCTTAGGGTATATAAGATGGTTAAATAAAATATTTGTTACTTTTAGAATATTTTTATTTTATGTCAAAACAATCCGAGCAAATATTAGAAGAAAAATTGATAGTCCTATTGCAAAAATTGGGTTATCAATACATTGCTATTGTGGATGAGAGGAAGCTTTTAGATAACCTAAAAGTACAATTGGAGAAACACAATAATATTGTTTTATCTAACTCGGAATTTGATAAAGTACTAAACATTCTTAATAAGGGTTCTGTTTTTGAGAAATCACATACACTCAGGCAAAAGCAACATATTGTTAAAGATAACGGAGATAATTTATATTTTGAATTCTTGAATACCGAGCATTGGTGTCAAAACGAATACCAAGTAACTAATCAGGTAAGTCAAGAAGGTAAATATAAAAATCGTTACGACGTTACATTACTTATCAATGGCTTGCCTTTGGTGCAAATAGAACTTAAACGTAGAGGCTTAGAATTGAAAGAGGCTTTTAATCAAATCAACCGTTATCAGCGCCATTCCTTTGGATCAAATTCGGCTTTGTATCAGTTTATACAAATATTTGTGATTAGTAATGGCGTAAACTCAAAATATTACGCTAATAATTCCAAACAAACATTCAAACAAACTTTCTATTGGACAGATGTAGAAAATAAACGCTTAACCAATATTCTCAATGGCTTTACAGATGCTTTTTTAGAACCTTGTCATATCAGTAAAATGATATGTAAATACATCGTACTAAACGAAGCTTACAAAATACCAATGGTGCTTCGGCCTTACCAGTTTTATGCTGTAGAAGCTTTAATTGAACGAGTGAAAAACTCAACTAAAAACGGATATATATGGCACACTACCGGTTCCGGTAAAACCTTAACCAGTTTTAAAGCCAGTCAAATTCTAATGAACTTATCGCAGGTTCATAAAGTAGTTTTTGTTGTGGATAGAAAAGATTTGGATTATCAGACCACTAAAGAATTTAACAGCTTTAGTGATGGTTGCATTGATGGAACTGATAATACAAGTAATTTGGTAAAACAATTTATTGATACATATATTGATAAAAAAGGGGAGGCTAAAAACACTAAACTTATTGTAACTACTATTCAGAAATTAAATACGGCAATCAGCAAATTGAAGTATGAAAAGAAAATGGCAAACTTGAAAGACAAGCGCATTATTTTCATTTTTGATGAGTGCCATCGTAGCCAGTTTGGAGAAACCCATAACCGAATAAAAGACTATTTCAACAATGCTCAAATGTTCGGTTTTACTGGAACACCAATTTTTGCGGATAATGCAAATAAAAATGATTTAGGAAAGCGTACTACTAAAGATTTATTTGAAGATTGCTTACATAAATATGTAATAACCGATGCTATTAAAGACGAAAATGTATTGAAATTTTCAGTTGAATATGTAGGACGGTATAAACAAAAAGATACTGCCGCCGAAATTGATATTGAAGTAGAAGACATAGATGTACAGGAGCTGATGGAGGATGATAAGCGATTAGAGAAAATTACTGATTACATCATTTCTCACCACAACAGGAAAACGCATAACCGTGATTTTTCTGCCATGTTTTGTGTTGATAGTGTCAAAAGCCTTATTAAATACTATGATATTTTTAAGCGCAAGAAATTAGCAGGAGAACACAATCTGAATATAGCTACTATTTTCAGTTATGCAAGTAATGAAAATGATGGCGACGCAAACGGTTTTTTACCGGAAGAACTTTCCGTTGTCGAGGAACCAAAAGTATTATATGGCTTGCAGGCGCATAGCAGAGAAAAGCTGGATGAATATATTGAAGATTATAATAAACTTTTTGGTACTAAGTATTCTACCAAAGCGAGCGAGGACTTTTATAGCTATTACAACGATTTATCAAAAAAGCTAAAAGATCGGGAAAGACAACCCGAAAACATTAATAACAGAATTGATATTTTACTTGTGGTCAATATGTTCTTAACAGGCTTTGATGCTAAGAAAATAAACACCTTATACGTTGATAAGAATTTAAAATACCATGGATTAATTCAGGCATATAGCCGCACCAACCGTATTTTAAACGAATCAAAGTCCCAGGGCAATATTGTTGTTTTCAGAAATTTAAAAAATCGAACAGACGAAGCCATTACCCTGTTCAGTAATAAAGAAGCTATTGAAGTAATCATTATGCGGCCTTACGAAGATTATGTTGCCAAATTTGATGAAGCCTTCGAAAATCTTTTAAAAATTACTCCAACTACTGATAGTGTAAATGAGTTGGAGACAGAAGACGATGAATTGAACTTCATTAAAGCATTCCGAGATTTAATGAGAATCAAAAATATTCTATCCGCTTTTTCTGATTTTAAATGGAAAGATCTTCAAATGAGCGAACAACTTTTTGAGGATTTCAAAAGTAAATATCTCGATTTATATGATAAAGTAAAAAGTGATTCCCAAAAGGAAAAAGTTTCCATTTTGGAAGATGTAGATTTTGAATTAGAGTTGATACATCGTGATGAAATCAACGTTTCCTATATCATTCAGCTTTTAATTAAACTAAAATCACAAACCAAAAAAGATACTACCAAAGCAGAGAAAGAGATTTTCAACTTATTAAATACCGAGAAAACACTTCGAAGCAAGCGAGAATTGATAGAGAAATTTATTTTGGAAAATCTTCCCCAAATAAAGGACTCAGAAGATGTTACCCCTGCTTTTGATAAATTTTGGAATGAAGAGAGGCACAAAGAATTTTCAAAAATTATTAAGGAAGAAAATCTATCCCCGGTACGAACAGAAAGACTTATTGAAGATTATTTATTTGCCGAAAGAGAACCACTCTTGGATGAAGTGTTAGAACTTCTCGAGGGAGATAAACCGAGTCTTTTACAACGCAAATCATTAGGCAACAGAATTTTAAAACGAATAGTAAGCTTTGTTGAGACATTTATTAATGGAATGAATTTGAATTGAGTTTAATATAATTAAACACATATTCATATAATATTGCAGTACTTAACATTGTTGGTTTGCGCTAATCCGGCAAAGAAAACACATATCCGTTTTGCCCCTTTTGTTTAGTGCCAATAATACGCCCGTATTTAAGTGCTTTAGTTAGATGAGCTGATAAACCCTTTTGCGGATCAGTTAACGTCCTAAATGTAAGATCATTTTTAGATAATACCTCTATGATTTCAGAAGAACGTAAGGATCTTCCGGCAGCTTTTAAAACAAATACAATCTTATTAATCCAAGTGTCGTTGATGTTGTATGTGTTACCAAGTTTTAAATCAACAATGCGTTTATAATCCTCCGTAATGATTTGATTAGTCGCATGCACTCTAAACAATTCTTCAAAATGACTTTTATAATTTTGTATTTCCTTTATATGAAGTTTATATTTTTCTACCAACTCTTTATCACGCTGCTGTAATTCCAACACCTTATTTATTAATTCTTCTTTAGTTTGCCCTTGAAGTGTATCTAATTCTAAATATTTTATTGCCAAATTTCTCATTACGCTATCGATTAGTCTGTTTCTAATACTGCTAAAACTATAAAGCGACCAAAATCAATTCTCATTTTTAATGATTTTCAATGTGTTCGTATAGAGTTCTTAATGTTCTCTTATAGCGCTCTTAATGTTGTCTTATATAGTTCTTAATACAAATCTAATTATCTTTTTATCAATCCCAAACAAGTTTGGGTTTAATAGTTCATTTTTTGATTTTTTACAACTTAATATATTGATAATCAATATAAATATTTAATGGTTTGATTATCTGATTTTTACGAATTATTCCGAAATTATGTTCAAAATAATCACGTTCATATGTGATTAAGATGTTTTAATTATATTACATTTGTGTATAATATTAATTAATTTAAAACTGTAAAAGATATGTTTTCAATAAAATTAGACGAGTTCACACATACCAAAAGCCTTGATAAAGTAGCAGAACTGCATGAAGTGCTTAATGAACAAAGGCTAAGCGCAAAAGATACCGGAGTAAATTATAGGGTTATCAACCATTGGGATGAGAAAGGTATTATACGCTTTACACGTGCTACTAAAGATAGTAACCGCAAATTCAGTTTCATTGATTTTATTTGGATTAAAATAGTAAATGAGTTGCGCTCCTTTGGCGTTAAACTTCCTGTCATTCAAAAAATAGCAACAGATATTTATCAGCCCTTGCCTATGAGAACGGTATTTGATAATTTATCAAATAACCTCGATGTTTTAAAAGATTATGAAGGAAGCGATAAAGAAGGTTTCATAAACTTTCTTAAATCGGGAGAATATAAAAATGCGGATGTTGATTCACTTAATTTTGGTTTTACCTATTTACATCTCTTAATAGCAGAAGCTGTTACCACACGTAATTCCGTCTCCTTAATTGTATTTAATGATGGCGAATGGTTTCCTTATCTGAGAGATAGTGACTATTTATATAGCGATAAATTACTTTATAAAAAGGAATTCAGTTCTCAAGTAAGGGTCAATATCACAGAGTTAATCTTTCAATTTATTTTAGATGATTACCTTATAGAGTATTGTAATGGCTTACATTTATTTACTCCTCAAGAAATAAAGTTGCTTTACTACGTTAAAGAAGGTGATTATAAAAAGATAATGGTGTTATTCAAATCTAAAAAGAATGAGCCGGTAGAAATAGTCAAAAGCAAAACATCTCAGGAAGCAATCATGCAAGTTCTGAGAGAGAAAGAGTACAGAGAATTTATTGTAACCGATAAGAAAGGCAGAGAGTTCAGAATAAGAGAAGAAGAGCCAAAAGCGGAGGAAGATAAAAACAGCACAGAAAGGAAAACATATAAAGAGCGTAAAGAAATTTTAAGAGCTGCACAAGCAAAGGAATAAGAAGATGGCGGACAAGATAGAGAAAGTACAAAAGCGATTAAGCCTTGCTGAATTAAAGAACTGCAAAGGATTTGAAAACTATTCAGATGAGGAAGCGGAAGAAACCATAAAGTCCTTAGAAAAAATATCTATACTGTTTTATGAACTATATATGAAACAGAAACAGGCAACTGAAAAAATTAAAGAAAGTAAAAAAGAGGAAACTTATGAAAGAAAATCAGGCGTTAAAAAACGAACTGCTGCTTAAACAGTTTGCTAAAGGCAAAAGTAGTGAAGAGAATGAATTAGGCGTTCAAAATTGTGTCATCTATACAAGGGTGAGTTCCAAAGAGCAAATGGATACGAATCAAAGTTTAGAATGGCAGAAAAAATACTGCATGGAATATGCTATTAAAAACAAATTGAATATTCAAGGGTACTTTGGTGGAACGTATGAAAGTGCTAAAAGTGATGAACGAAAGGAGTTTACGCGCATGCTTAAGTTTGTTAAATCAAGTAAAGAGAAAATATCCTACATTTTAGTTTATAGTCTTGACCGATTTAGCCGAACTGGAGATAGTGCTATTTATATATCAGGGGAATTAAAGAAAACCGGGGTAAACATTATGGCTGTTACTCAGCCAATAGATACTAATTCTCATGCAGGGGCTTTACAACAAAACATTCAGTTCATCTTTAGTAAATATGATAATGACCTGCGCAGGCAGAAAACAATCGATGGGATGCGGGAGAAATTACTTAAAGGTGATTGGATAGGACATGCACCAACAGGTTATGCTTTTATAAAAGGCGCACCCACTCAAACAATTATTGTAAGTGAAAAGGGAGAAGCTATCAAACAGGCTTTTACATGGCGAGCGAATGGAATGACATACGATCAAATTATAACTAAGTTAAAACCTTTGGGAGTTTTCATGCCAAAACAAACCTTAACAACTATTTTTCGTAATCCGTTTTATTGTGGATTTATGTCACATAACTTATTAAATGGGGAAGTAATTAAAGGAAATCATCCTGCTTTAATTGATGAGAAATTATTTTTGCGTGCCAATGAATTAAAGAAAACAGATGGGTTTAAATCTAAAAAAGAGAATGATTATTTACCGCTTAAAGGTTTCGTAAAGGATGCAGATAGTAATGCATCTTTTACAGGTTATTTAATTAAAAAGAAAGGGCTTTATTACTACAAAGCAAATAAGATCGGAATTAAAATTAATCGTAGTACAACTATCATGCACAATAAATTTAAAGAGCTGCTTGCCAATTACACAATAGATTCAAGCCATATAGAACCTTTAAAAATTCAGTTGCAGTTCACATGGGAAAATCTAACAGAAAGCAACTCAAGCGAGAAAAAAACACTTTCTATGAAATTAAATGAGGTGGAAGAAGGACTCTATAATTTAAGAAAACGACATGCAATTGGAACGGTAAGTTTGGACGTTTACGAGCAATTTTCAAATGAAATGATTATTCAAAAAGAAGCCGTTCTGGAAGAACTCGAAAAGCTCAATCAAAAATTATCGAACCCTAAAGAGTTGATTCATTTTGCTTGCAAACTTGCCACCAATCTCGCACCTGTTTGGGATTCTGGGGATTATTATCAAAAACAGATGTTTCAAAATGTCTTGTTTCCTAAAGGTTTACTATATGATGTGAAAATAGAGCATTATCGAACTCCTGTTGTGAATTCTATTATTGCCTGTATTGCTGATTTATCTAAGGATTCAGATAAAATAAAAAAACCGGACTCTCTAAATTTGTTAGAAAAGTCCGGCTCTGTATCCGGAGAGGGACTTGAACCCTCACGCCTTACGGCATACGCCCCTCAAACGTACTTGTATACCAATTCCAACATCCGGACAAAAACATAACAAACCTAAAACAAAAAAACCGTTTTTTTACGAACGGTTTTTTTGCATTAGGTAAATTACATATTATTTTTTTGCAGCCGGTTTTGCAGCAGCAGCAGCCGGAGCGGCAGCAGCGGCTGGTTTTGCAGCAGCAGCAGCCGGAGCAGCGGCAGGAGTTTCTTCAACTACGGCACGAGACATGTTAACACTAACCACACTAATGTTTTTAGGATTTAATAACTCAACACCATCAATTTTAATATCGCCAACCGATACGCCTTTACCAACTGTAAGGTTTGTAATGTCAATATCAATTTGCCCAGGAAGTTTATCAGCTAAACCTTTTACTTTAAGCATACGTTGTTTAAAGTTTAATTTACCACCTGCTTTAACACCTTCACTTTGTCCGTGTAATTTTACAGGTACATTCATTACAACTGGTTTGCCATTAACAATTTCTAAAAAATCTACGTGAATTAATTTATCAGTTATTTTATGGTACTGAGCTTCTTGTAAAACAGCTTTAGTTTTTGTACCGTTAATGTCAATTTCAACAAAACAAACTTCAGGTGTGTAGATGATATGCCTAAAAGCTGTTTCATCAGCACTAAAGTGTGTTTGTTCTTTACCACCATAAAGTACGCAAGGTACTTTACCAGTGTTACGCAAACTGGTTGCGTTTACTTTTCCTACGTTCGCACGGGGCGAACCGCTCAATGTTACTACTTTCATTTTTTATTTTTTGTGAGTGTTTCAAAAGCCCCGCTTACTTTTTACGCACCCTGTTTTTATTTTTTTGCGGGTTTAATTACACTATAAAATTTGAACTGATAGATTCAAAATGTTCGATGTTATAAATTACTTTAGCAAACAAATCGGCTACAGAAATTACTTTTATTTTTCCGTGCGATGTGTTTTGTGGAATAGTATCAGTCACAATCAATTCTGTAAGCTTAGAATTTTGAATATTTTCATGTGCTTTACCTGATAGCACGCCGTGTGTACAAACTGCACGTACACTAAGGGCACCACGTTCCATCATCATATCTGCGGCTTTGCAAAGTGTTCCGCCGGTATCAATTAAATCGTCTACTAAAACAACATTGCGTCCTTCAATTTCTCCAATGGCTGTCATGTGGTCAACTACATTAGCCTTAGTGCGCTGTTTGTAGCAAATAACCATATCGCATTTTAAATATTTAGCATAGGCATTAGCACGTTTACTACCGCCCATATCGGGTGCAGCAATGGTTAAGTTTGGTAAGTTTAAAGCCTGTATGTGCGGCATAAATAGGGTAGAAGCATACAAATGATCAACCGGAACGTCAAAGAAACCTTGTATTTGGTCGGCATGTAAATCCATAGTCATTACACGGGTTGCACCCGCAACAGCTAACATATCAGCTACTAATTTAGCACCAATGGCTACACGTGGTTGGTCTTTTCTATCCTGACGGGCATAACCGAAATAAGGCAATACAGCCACAATTTCCTGAGCCGATGCACGTTTTGCGGCATCAATTAACAGTAGAAGTTCCATTAAATTTTCTGCCGGCGGCATGGTAGATTGTATTAAAAATACTTTCTGCCCGCGCACACTTTCTTCAAACGAAATTTGGATTTCTCCATCGCTAAAACGAATTAGCTTTACTTCGCCCAACGAAGAACCATAAGAGGCTGCTATTTTAGCTGCCACTTCTTTAGACGCACTTCCTGCAAAAAATCTTACTTTCGATTCCATAATTAGGGTTGCGAAGCTACTAAAAGTTAGGGAATAATGCAATAGCGTTTTGCAGGGCTGCCATGTTAAATTAATTGAGCCTTATTTGCGCTATAAAATAGGCCATTTAATTTCTACTAAAGTGCCTGTGGCTGAGCCATTTACATCGTATAAATCAATAAAATTTACTGTGTATTCAAGCTGCTGAACGTGGCTTAAAAGGCGCAACCTGTCGTTGGTTATTTTCATGCTTAAAGACGCATGGTTTTTTCGCGATTGGTTTTTTATTTCTGCCGCTTTTTTTCTGCCAATTCCATTATCTTCTATCGTGGCATAAATAAAATTATCTTTTGTAAAAAAACGTATTTTTAAAAAACCGGGGGCATCTTTTGGTACCAATCCGTGTAAAATGGCATTTTCAACATAGGGTTGCAAAAGCATACTTGGTATCTCCTCATAATCCGGATCTACTGTATTACCTACTTCTATATCATAATCAAATAAACTGCTAAAGCGCATTTTCTCTAAATCAATATAAATTTTAAGCGCGTTAATCTCTTCATTTAAAGTAACGGTTGGCTTTTCCGAATTATTTAGAATCATACGCATCAGCTTGGCAAAGCGGTTTAGGTAAAATACGGCTTCCTCACTTTTATTATTTAAAATAAAATGTTGTATAGAGTTAAGCGAGTTAAACAAGAAATGCGGATTCATTTGCGCTCGTAGAGCTTTTAACTCGTTTTTGGCAATTTCAACTTGCGTTTTACTTTCTTTTTCCTGCTCCTTTTTTAATTGGTTTAAACGAATTAAAAACACACTATAAACAACCAATGTAATAAAACCAAGTGCGCTTAAAATAAACCACCAGTGTTGCCATATGGGCGAATCAACCGAAAAAGTAAACGTAAGCGGCTCTGTACTCCAAACACCCTGGTTGTTACAGCATCGTACTTTAAAAACATAATTGCCGGGCGGTAAGTTGCTATATGTAACGTTGTTTTGTGTTGAGGTGGGACTCCAGCTTTTTTCAAAGCCCTCTAATTTATGTATATATAAAACCTTATCGGGGTTGGTTAAACAAATGCAAATAAAATCGAAACGTATATTGTTTAAATCGCTCGCTAATTGGGCATTTTGAGGCAACAAAGTATCATCATAAAATAATTTTAATTGGGTAAAAGATAGTTTGGCTTCATTATCGTTGTTAACATACTTTACGGGGTTGTGTTTTACCAAACCATTTACGGTGCTAAACCAAATAGAACCCGCACTATCTAAACACAAACCGCCTGTGTTACATTCTAAACCTCTAAAACCTTCGGTTTTACCAAACGATAAAATATTTTTTACATTCGATTGAAAAAAAGGCTGCAAATCAATTTTGTTAGCTCCCTGATTTGTACCGGCCCAAAGGGTTTGCTCATTATCAGTTAACAGTATAGAGTATACCAAGTTTGAACTTAAGCCATCATCTTCAGTAATTTTTCCGGCTGCTTTAGTTTCGAGGTTAACAATGTAAACTCCATCTAAGGTTGCTGCAAATAAATAATTGCTGGCAGATATTTTAACATCTAACACGGCTCGTGTTTGTAAGCCATAAGCGGCAGTTACATCCTTAACCTCTTTTCCATCATAAATAAATAAACCGCCTAAAAAAGAAGCGATGTAAATGTTTCCTTTAGTATCTTCACACATGCCTGAAAGCTGGAACTCAGCAGAGATGGGTGTTGTTGGTAATGCATAATATTTAATGGTTGTTTTTGGGTAAGCATAAATATTTTCGATACAGGCAACCTGATTTTTTAACCCTACCCATAAATTATTTTTTTTATCGATAAATAAAACATGAATAAAATCTTTTTGCAGAAAAGAAGCTGCTATTATTTTACCATTAAGTTGGTAACAAAGGCCTTTGTTAGTACCAATCCATAAACGATTTAAACTATCAACAGCTAATGCCGACGCCGAATTATCAAGTAAGCCATTACTTGTATTATAATTAATAAATTTATTATTAATAAATGTGTAAATGCCCCCTCCCGTGGTACCAAACCACATTTTATTTTTTTTATCCTTACAAATACTCTGAAAAAAAGGATTTTTTAAACCATCCTCTACACCGTAATAAATAAAACCTTCGTCTCTAAATTTAAATAAGCCGTTTCGTGTGCCAAGCCAAATATTTTGCTCATAATCTACCGTTATGCAATCTATGTTGTTGGCGTTTTCTTCTTTAGCAATCTGGTAGGTGGTAACGTTATTATTAAAATATTTTATGAGCGATGTATTTGTACCCACCCACAAAACATTTTTATAATCGGCAAACAAACAATTAATGTTATCCTTAATAGGAGTAGCCATTGTTTTTTTTACGCTGTTTTGCAAATCATAATTAGTGATGTAGAATAAACCTTTGTTGGTTGCTACCCATAAAGTGGAGTTTTTGTCGGTTTCAAAAGATGTAATTAATGTATCTGACGATGGTAAAAACTGACAAATAGTTTGAGCCTTATCAGCCAATATAATGGTTATTTTTTTTGTAGTAGAAACCACATAATCTTTATACGTACTTTTTACTTTTGTAACATTAACATCTTTAAAACGATTATCTGTTTTTATTGTTTTATGAGAAAGATAACATAAACCATTTCGGGTTGCAATGGCGGTTTCGGCGCCTTTGGTGGAAATGGAGTTTATGTAATTATCAGGCAAGCCGTTTTGCGTAGTATAGTTTGTAAAGTTTTTTCCATTAAAAACACTTAAACCATTAACCGTGCCTATAATTAAATTTTTTGAAGAATCTTGTGAAATAGATTTTACCCAGTAATGTACCAGGCCTTTTCGGGGACCATAGTTGGTGAATTTTATACCATCAAAACTGCTTAAGCCACCGTAACCACCCGTCCATAAATAACCTTTATCATCCTGAAAAACGTCGTAAACCTGTACAAAGGGTAAACCATCTTCAACGTTATAATTTTTAAAATTAAACGATTGCGATTTCACTTCTTTGCCTAATAGAAAAACAAAAAACAATAACAGATATGTTTTTTTGGAAAACATTTAATGTATAAATATACTATTAAAGATTAAAAACAATCCCTTCACCTCATGTTTTGCATTTATAGCTAATTATAATTACATTGCATAAAAATAACGTACCTATGAAAAAAATAGCCTCATATAGTATATTGCTTGGTTTAGGCGCTTTACTTACCACTTCTTGCGGAAGTAATGGTAACGAGGCTGAAAAAAAAGAAGAAATTAAAGATACGGTTACAACCGAAGCTCCTAAAAGTTCTTCTGAAAAAAACGAAGCTTATCTATATGCTTTGCCATCGCCTATGCAAATAGCTACCATACTTAAAAAGGCAGGTTTAAAATATTATAGTGGCTTAACCAACCCGCTTGAAAATGCCGGTAAATACAAAACAGGTAATTTGGTTGAAAAAACATTGGGCTTGGGCACTTATCTTTCCGACCTTTCTTATTGTATATTAAATAAGCAACAACAGGAAGCTAAAAATTATTTTAAAACCTGTAGTCAGTTATCAGAAAGTATAGGTTTGGCAAAAGCTTTTCAGGATAACAATGTACCTGTGCGTATGGAAAAAAATATGACGAATAGCGATTCGGTTTCTAAAATATTATCTGAAATACAAATGGAGTCAGATAATGTGCTGGAAGAAAATAAACAAAGTTATATTTCAATAATTGCGTTTAGTGGTGCATGGATTGAGAGCATGTACATTGGCACGCAGGTGCATATAAAAGAAAAAAATGCTAATGTAACTACCAATATTGTTGAACAAATGGGCATTGCCGAAAATATTATAAAAGCATTAGAGGCAAACAAATCTGCAGATGCCAATGTAACAGTTTTATTACAGGACATGAATGCGTTGAATGACATGTATAATAATTTTAAATCGGTAAAAGAGATTAAGGCAACTGACCCTGATGTTATCGACCCTGCTAAACTTACAATAAGTGTTGAGGAATTATCGAATTTTACGAAAAAAGTGGAAGAAATACGTACTCGTATTATAAAAGGCTAATTGTTTTACTAATAAAATCAAACTATTATGACTAAACGTATACTTAACAAATTACTAAAATTAACCTCTGTTTTTACTTTACTACTTTTTGTATTTGCTTTTCAGGGTGATGCGCCTTGTGATGCCAAAGCATTAAAAGATAAAGCCAAAAAACAATTGGAGCCTTATACATACGATATGTCGAAACTTACCCACATAACGTATAAAGCGCAACCTTGGCTTAAAGAAATTGAGCTCCCTCTTTTTATAGGTGAAAAGTACCGATTGGTTTTTAATACGGAGGCTTTATCAAAACAAATTGTAATTAGCATTTATAACCGCGATAAGGATTCTCAGAAACGTAAATTGCTATTTACTACCAAAGATGCGGCTGCCGATAAAAGAGAGTTTTCTTTCGATTTATCTATGGCTCGTAAAGCCTTTATTGATTATGAAATGCCTGCGGGTGATTCAACTCTTGATGGCGGCTGCCTTGTATTTATGATGGGGTTTAAGTAAGGAGTTTTTTTACTCATTTAATTTAATACGCGGCTAATTAGTTTTGCTTTTATTTAACTGATAAAAATAGCTGTTTTGCACCAAACATTTTGTTAGATTTGATGCGTAATTTTATACTATGTATCTATCCAATCGCGTAAATCATTTAGCAGAATCACAAACTATAGCCATGGCTCGCAAAAGCCGTGATTTAGCTGCACAAGGCATAAATATAATTAGCTTAACATTAGGTGAGCCCGACTTTAACACACCCGATGTTATTAAGCAAGCGGCTAAAAAAGCTATTGATGATAATTTTAGTTTTTACACACATGTATCGGGTTATGTAGAATTGCGGGAGGCCATTTGTGGTAAATTTAAACGTGATAACAATTTAGATTTTACGCCTGATGAAATTGTGGTTAGCACGGGTGCCAAGCAAAGCATTGCAAACGTGGTGTTATGTATGCTTAATCCGGGCGATGAAGTAATTATACCGGCACCATATTGGGTAACGTATACCGAAATTCTGAAATTATCAGAAGCAAAACCGGTTATTGTAAACACTACTATTGAAAACGAATTTAAAATAACACCCGAACAACTTAAAAAAGCCATTACGCCTAAAACACGTATGATGATTTTTTCGTCACCATGCAATCCTTCGGGCTCTGTGTATAGTGAAAAAGAATTAGCTGCTTTGGCAGATGTAATTAAACAACATAAAGATTTATATGTGGTAAGTGATGAAATTTATGAGCATATAAATTTTGTTGGCAAACACGCAAGCATTGCTCATGTAGATGGAATGAAAGAGCGTACAGTTATAATTAACGGTGTATCGAAAGGGTTTGCTATGACAGGATGGAGAGGCGGAATTTTAGCTGCTCCAAAATGGATTGCACAAGCCTGTGATAAAATGCAAGGCCAATTTACATCGGCTACTTGCAGCATTACACAAAAAGCCATGCATGCAGCTATGATGTTGTCAGTTGAAACTACACACCCTATGCGCGATGCTTTTAAACGTCGCAGAGATTTAGTGGTAAAACAACTAAGTGCCATTAAAGGATTTAAGTGTAACAATCCTGATGGAGCTTTTTATGTTTTCCCTGAGGTGAGTTACTTTTTTGGTAAACAGCATAATGGCAACGTAATAAATAATGCTACCGATTTTTGTATGTATTTGTTAGAAGAGGCTGCCGTATCTATGGTACCAGGTGCGGCTTTTGGCGATAATAATTATTTACGCATCAGCTACGCCACATCCGAAGAAAAATTGACCGAGGCCATTAACCGCATTAAACAAGCCGTAGAAAAACTAAAATAACTAATGAAAAAGTTTTCCGTTAAAAAAGAGCACATCCGCGAAATTTTTAAATCCTTTAATAATCTTAATGTACTTGTTATTGGCGATGTTATGGTCGACTCTTATTTATGGGGTAATGTAAACCGCATATCGCCTGAGGCACCTGTACCTATTGTTACCGTTAAACATAAAGAAAGACGCTTGGGTGGTGCTGCTAACGTGGCACTTAATTTACAGGCTTTGGGTGCTACACCTATTTTATGTAGCGTAATTGGTGTTGATTATGAAGGGCAATCGTTTTTAGATTTATTAAGACAACAAAAACTTAGTCAAAAAGGAATTTTAAAATCGCGTGAGCGAATAACCACGGTTAAAACCCGTGTTATTGGTAACAATTACCAGGTAGTGCGTGTAGATGAAGAGTGGGAGGAAGACATTATTGCATCTGAAGTAGATCAGCTTTTGCAACTTATTTCGTTTATTCTGCAACATGATAAGATTGACGTAATTATTTTTGAAGATTATAACAAAGGACTTATCACTAATAAAATTATTCAGAAAACGGTTGATTTAGCTAAGAAACTGGGCATCCCCGTTGCAGTTGACCCTAAAAAGAAAAATTTTTTAAACTACAAAGGTGTTACCCTATTTAAACCAAATTTAAAAGAATTACGCGAAGGTTTAAAAGTAGATTTTAGTGCAGATAACGGAAACGAAATGCAACGTATATTAAGTAGTTTTAGAAATCGCCAAAAAATTGCCACTATACTACTTACACTTTCAGAAAAAGGAATTTGTACCAATTCGCGCAGCGTTAAAGAAATTGTACCGGCGCATTATAGAAACATCGCTGATGTATCGGGTGCAGGCGATACGGTAATTAGCGTAGCAGCTTTATGCTTGGCCTTAGAAACCGACCCTATATTATTAGCCGCATTATCTAACTTGGCGGGTGGTTTAGTTTGCGAACAAGTGGGCGTTGTACCTTTAAATAAAGATCAGCTTTTAAAAGAAGCCTTAAACTTAGATTTTGTTAGATAACGTGCCCGAAGTAAAACCATACAATCAAAGTCAGGGAAAAAAAGAGCAGGTGGCCGAAATGTTTAACAACATTGCGTTTCGTTACGATTTTTTAAATTCACTATTATCATTAGGCATACATAAAGGTTGGCGTAAAAAAGCGGTGGCTATTTTAAAAGCCAAGCAACCGCAAATTATTTTAGACGTGGCAAGTGGCACGGGCGATTTTGCTATTGAAGCCCTTAAAACAAATACAAAAAAAGTTATTGGGGTTGATATTTCAGAAGGGATGCTGAACGTGGGGAAAGAGAAACTGAAAAAACTAAACCTTACCGATAAAATTGAATTGCAGGTTGCTGATGCCGAGCATTTACCTTTTACCGATAATTATTTTGATGCCATAACAGTTGGTTTCGGTGTGCGTAATTTCGAAAATTTAGAACTGGGTTTAAAAGATATGTTACGTGTTTTAAAACCTAATGGTGATTTGGTTATTATAGAGTTTTCTAAACCAACCGGGCTTTTTAGCTACGTGTATAAAATTTACTTTAAACACATAACACCTGCTATTGGCAAATTATTTTCTAAAGACCATCGTGCTTATTCTTATTTGCCAGAGTCGGTAGAAGCATTTCCGTATGGCGAAAAGTTTTGCACCATTTTATCTAAGTGTGGTTATACAAACGTATCGTTTAAGGTGCTAACTTTTGGAGTAGCTTCTATTTACGTAGCTACTAAATAAATCAATTTACTTTTTTAATTAACGCTTGTCATTTCGAAGGAGGAACGACTGAGAAATCTGTTTTTTTAGGTTGTGTAGAATCTGCAGCATTTTTGTATATTTATACAAATGAAATGCCTAATTTATATTTTACTGATACTAACCTGCCAAACAATTTTAGCACAAGACACTTTGCTTGTACCCACCCAAAATGTACTTGATAAGTATAAATGTTTTAAACCTCTCGAACACAAAAAAGCTATTTTAGTAAAAAGCAAAGCAGATGCGTATAGTAAACTTACCAAATGCAGTTCACAAATAACCCCCGATACCTTAGCTGTAGATTTTACGCAAAACGATTTAATTTTTTGTAATTTTAATACAGGTGGTGTAGATGAGATTAGTTGTAGTTTATATAAAATACCAAGTCAAAAAAAATACATTCTTCTAATAAACCAAAAGTATAAAAAGGCAATTGCAGCAGTTCTCCAGTCTCACCGTCTTATTTATGTAACATCCAAGCTCGACACAACCTACACCCTCGAGCTAAAAGAAATAGAAACCAATACACTAACATCGCAATAGTTTATTGATAGAAAGTAAAACGCTGCAATCCCTAACACCTTGTCATTTCAAAGGAGGAACGACTGAGAAATCTGTATTTGAGATTAAATGATTTCTCCCTGCGGTCGAAATGACAACACGCGATAAAAACGCTTGAAAAAATTAATGTAACCTCGAAGAGATTAAACTAATAAACTCTTTACGCGTAGTATCTTTCATAAACTCACCTGTAAAGGCAGATGTAGTAGTTACCGAGTTTTGTTTTTGTACCCCACGCATTTGCATACATAAATGGCTGCACTCTATAACAACAGCTACGCCCATTGGATTTAAAGTGCTTTGTATGCAATCACGTATCTCATTCGTTAAACGTTCTTGTACTTGTAAACGGCGTGCAAAAGCATCAACCACACGTGGCAGTTTGCTTAAACCAACAATGTGGCCATTTGGTATATAGGCAATGTGTGCTTTACCAAAAAAAGGCAGCATATGGTGTTCGCAAAGGCTATACACTTCAATGTCCTTTACAACCACCATTTGGCTATATTCTTCCTTAAACATAGCCGATTTTAAAATCTCTGCCGGGTTTTCATCGTAGCCTTTAGTAAGAAAACTCATGGCTTTAGCCGCACGATGAGGAGTTTTTAATAAACCCTCGCGTGTAGCATCTTCGCCAACATCAGCAAGAATTTTACCGTAATTAACTTCTAAGTCTTTTATATTTGCTTTTTCAGCGATGTCTTGGCTCACTAAATGTATTTTAAATTATAAATTACAGTTTCGCTTTTACTTCAACCATATCATAACCCTCAATAATGTCACCCACTTTAATATCGTTGTAACCATCAATGTTTAACCCGCACTCGTAACCGCTTGCAACTTCTTTCACATCATCCTTAAAGCGTTTTAACGAACCTAAAGCACCACTATGCACCACAATGCCATCGCGTATAATGCGCACTTTGGTTTGGCGGTTTACTTTACCATCAAGTACATAACAACCTGCAATGGTACCAACCTTGGTTATGTTAAACACTTCTCTAATTTCAATGTTGCAAACAATTTTCTCTTCAAACTCAGGAGCTAACATTCCTTCCATAGCGGCTTTAATTTCATCTATGGCTTGGTAAATGATAGAATATAAGCGGATATCAATTTCTTCCGTTTCAGCTAATTTACGTGCGTTTGTAGTTGGACGAACCTGGAACCCTACTATAATAGCATTTGATGCAGATGCTAACATTACGTCGTTTTCACTAATAGCACCAACCGCCTTGCTAATAATGTTGATAGCAATTTTTTCAGTAGATAATTTCAATAACGAATCAGATAATGCTTCGATAGAACCATCCACGTCACCTTTTACAATTACATTCAGTTCTTTAAAGTCGCCTATTGCTAAACGTCTTCCAATCTCATCAAGTGTAATATGTTTTTGTGTACGTATGCCTTGTTCGCGTTGTAGTTGTAAACGTTTGTTCGCTAAATCACGTGCTTCGCGCTCATCAGCCATTACATTAAATTTATCGCCCGCAGTTGGTGAACCGCTTAAGCCTAATAATTGTAATGGAATAGATGGACCTGCTTCTTTAATTGGTAAACCGCGTTCGTTGGTCATTGCTTTTACACGACCGCTGTAACCACCGGCAACAATAATGTCACCAACTTTCAACGTTCCTTTTTGTACAATGATATCAGCTACGTGTCCACGACCTTTATCTAATTTTGCCTCAATTACAGAACCCGAAGCTCTTATTTTTGGATTTGCTTTTAGGTCTAATATCTCAGCTTCTAATAAAACTTTCTCTAATAATAATTCAATATTTAAACCTGTTTTAGCTGAAATTTCTTGCGACTGGAATTTACCGCCCCACTCTTCAACTAAAATATTTAACTGCGCTAAATCTTCGCGTATTTTATTTGAGTTAGCACCCGGTTTATCAATTTTATTGATTGCAATAATCATAGGTACACCAGCCGCTTGCGCGTGGTTAATGGCCTCTTTTGTTTGAGGCATCACACTATCATCAGCCGCCACCACAATAATTACAATGTCGGTAATTTGCGCACCACGGGCACGCATAGCGGTAAACGCTTCGTGACCCGGCGTATCTAAAAATGTAATAGATTTCCCACTATCTAATTTTACATTGTAGCTACCAATGTGCTGCGTAATTCCACCAGCCTCACCGGCAACAACATTTGCTTTACGTATATAATCCAATAACGATGTTTTACCATGGTCAACGTGACCCATGATGGTTACAATAGGAGGGCGAGAAACAATGTCGTTTTCGTTTTCTTCTTCTTTAACTTCAATAACCTCAATAGCTTCTGCGGTTACGAATTCAGTTTTAAAACCAAACTCTTCGGCAACAATGGCAATAGTTTCAGCATCTATACGCTGGTTGATAGATACAAACAAACCAAGGCTCATACAAGTAGAAATTACCTGAGTAACCGGTACACTCATCATTTGCGCTAACTGATTAGCCGATACAAACTCGGTTACTTTCAGAATTTTTTTCTCTGCTTCAATTTGTTCTTGCTCCTCGGCTATACGCTCACGAATTTCTCCGCGTTTTTCTTTACGGTATTTTGCCGCGTTTGATTTTTGCCCGCCTTTGCTTAAACGTGCTAAGGTTTCTTTTATCTGTGCCTGAATTTCTTCATCAGTAAGGGCAGGTTTTGGCTCACGTTTAGATGTGTTGGTGTTTGTTGCTCTGTCTTTAAATTTCTGACGGGCAATTTGTGCTTGCTCTTTACCAACTTTATTTATTTCATCTTTACTTAAGCTACCTGTTTTTTGTATGCGTTTACGTTTTTTCTTTTCGTTATGAAAGTTATTTGGTGTAGGTTTTTTCTCAACCGGCAACACCATGGTACCTAATATTTTAGGGCCTTCTAATTTTTTAAAAGTAGTTTCTAAAAAATCTTCTTTTGGTGGCTCGGGTGTTTGAGTTTGTTCTGCTACCGGTGCAGTTTTATCTGCAGGCATTTCCGCAACAGGCTCTTCTTCTTTTGTTTTTTTACGCGAAGCAGTTTTTTTAGTTTCTTCTTTAGCTTCTTTTTCTGCAGCTGCTTCAGCGTCTTTATCCTTCTTCGATTTTTTATCGGGCTTAGTTTTGCTATTAAGTGTAGATAAATCTATTTTAGAAATTACTTTTACACCAACAACCTTTTCTTCTTTTTTAGGTTCTTCTGCTTTTGGTTCAGCTTGTTTTTTTTCTGCGGCAACTTCAGCAGCTTTCTTTTTTGCTTTTTCAGCCTTTTCCGATTCTTCGGCAATGCGTTGTTTTTGTTCAACACGCAGAGTTTCCAATACTTTAGAGGTAGATGAAACCGATAAATCTTTTATTACGATATCTTCTTCAAAATCATCTTTCTTTTTAATCGAAGATTTTGATTCGTCTAATGTAATGCTCTCTTTTTTCTCACGAATAATTTGCCCAACTTGTTGTGCTTCTTTCTTAGCGTTTTTATCGCCTTGAAACTGTTGCATAACCAAGTTGTATTCAACTTCGCCTAATTTTGAATTAAGATTTTTTGCATCAACCTTGTGACCTTTTGATGATAAAAAGTCGGCAATGGTTGCCACAGAGACACCAACCTCGCTTGCAAGTTTACTTAATCGTACTGTTTTAGTTTCTGACATATTTTTTTATTCTCCTTGCTTACTTATTGTTTTAATTATGCTGTGTGCTAAAATTTTAATTCATTTTTCGCACATTTTTATTCTTGTTCTGCATCAAACTCCGATGCCAATATAGCACGTACTTCTTCAATTGTTTCTGCATTAATTTTGGTACGGCGTACTAATTCTTCTTGTGTAAGTTTTAATACGTCCTTTGCTGTATCGCAACCAATTAATTTTAGTTCTTCAATAACAGCAGCCTCAATTTCGTCAGAGAATTCTTCTAAGTCCACGTCTTCCTCATCAATAATTTCTTCTTCTGCTTCGCGATACACATCTAACTCATAACCGGTTAATTTACCGGCCAATTTAATATTAAAGCCACCTTTACCAATAGCTAACGATATTTGGTCGGGTTTTAAATATACTTGTGCACGTAAGTTTACATCATCCAAAGTTATATTGGTGATTTTTGCAGGACTCAACGCGCGTTGTATTAATAGTTGCGCATTGCTTGTAAAGTTAATTACATCAATGTTTTCATTTTTCAACTCACGCACGATACCATGGATACGAGAGCCCTTCATACCAACGCAAGCACCCACCGGGTCAATTCGTTCGTCGTATGATTCTACTGCAACTTTAGCACGCTCACCCGGTTCGCGTACAATTTTCTTAATAGTAATTAAACCATCTGCAATTTCAGGAACTTCCGTTTCAAACAAACGCTCTAAGAACACAGGCGATGTACGAGATAATAAAATAACAGGCGTTGCATTTTTCATATCAACTTTTAAAACCACTGCTTTTACAGTATCTCCTTTTTTAAAGAAATCAGTTGGAATTTGTTCAGTGCGAGGAAGGATTAATTCGTTACCTTCATCATCAACCATCATAATTTCTTTTTTCCAAACTTGGTAAACTTCGGCAGTAATAACTTCGCCGACACGCTCTTTGTATTTGTTATAAATTTCGTTTTTCTCAAGCTCTAATACTTTTTGTACTAAGTTTTGGCGTAATGATAATACAGAACGACGACCAAACTCTTCCATGCTTACTGGTTCAGTAACCTCTTCGCCAATTTCAAAACTATCATCAATTTTATGCGCATCAGTTAAACTAATGTGTTTGTTTTCATCATAATCAAAGCTGTCTTCAGCAAACTCATCATCAACAATGGTGCGGTTTTTATACATTTCCACATCACCTTTATCGGGGTTTACAATGATATCGAAGTTTTTGTCGGTACCGTATTTTTTAATGATCATGCTGCGAAACACGTCATCAATAATGCTCATTAAGGTTGCCTTGTCGATGTTTTTTATTTCCTTAAAATCGGAAAACGACTCGATTAAATTAACACTGTGCATGGTTGCTTTTTTTTGTTTATGATTAAAATGGTAAAATTAACTTGGTTTCTTTTATTGTATCTAAAGCTATCGTTATGTTTTCTATAACTGTTTGTTTGCCTTTGCCTATTTGTTTACGTTCTCTGGTTTTTGTTTCAATGGTAATGGTTGCTTCAGTTGCTGCTGCTAATGCGCCAATAACTTTTATACCATCTTTTTTAATAACCCCTACCTGTTTGCCTATATATTTTTGATATTGAGGTAATACAGTAAAAGCTTCATCAATGCCTGGTGAAGAAACCATTAGTTCAAAATCTTCCTCATCACGGTTTAAGCCGGCCTCAATATGTTTACTAATTTCACGACATTGGTCAATAGTAATATGGTTAGGTTCATCAACAAAAACTTCTATTTTATTAGCAGGCTTTACTTTTGCCTGCACTAAAAAAACAGGAGTTCCCTTAATTTTTTCTTCTACTAATTTTTGTATGGTTTGTTCGCTAATCATCTCTAAACAAAGAGGGGACTTATTAGCCCCCTCTCACTTTTTATATATTTCGACTGCAAATATACGTATTTTTTATTAAAAAGCAATTGTTAGTTAATTTCGATAAATTAACTATATATCCCGATAAAATGGTGTAATTTTGCTATATAATACTAAATCTGATTAAATACTAAAGTCATGGAAAAAATCATTAATTTAATAAAAAACAAGCAAGTTGCTTTGTTATTATTAGTGTTGATAACGCCACTTGCTACCTTTGCTCAAGAACATGTGCCAACAGCAGCCGAAGAAGCTGAGTCAGCTAAACAAACTGCTTTATTTGCTGAAATAGGCATTGCAGTTTTATTTATTGGTGCTGTTACTGCCTTTTTAATTTTTAAGGCAAAGCACGATAAAAAAGTGCGTGAGCAACAGTTAGAAATAATGAAAAAAGTGCAGGCTGCTAAAAAGAAAGCGGCTTAAAGCCTTTGCCTAATTACTTCGTATAACACAACACCTGTAGCAACCGATACATTGAGGGATGCTATTTTCCCTGTCATGGGTATTTTTACCGCATCGGTACACAAACGCAAGTACTCGCCCGAAATGCCTAAATCTTCCGACCCCATTATAATGGCTGTTGGTATTTTAAAATCGACATCGTAAATAAGTTTTTCAGTTTTTTCGTGGCAGGCAATTATTTGTAAACCACTTTCTTTTAAAAAGGTAATGGTGTCTTTTAAATTATATTCTCTGCAAACAGGTATGCGGTGAAGCGCCCCTGCCGACGTTTTTATAGCATCACCATTTAGTTGAGCTGAACCACGTTGCGGTACAATAATCATATCAACTCCTGAGCATTCTGCCGTACGGGCTATGGCACCAAAGTTGCGTACATCAGTAATTTTATCTAACAATAAAACCAAAGGTGTTTTTCCTTCCGAAAAAACTTTGTGTAAAACATCCTCTGCTTTAAAATATTCTATCTCGCATACAAAGGCAATAACACCCTGGTGATTTTTTTTGGTAATTCGGTTTATTTTTTCGGGTGGTACCATTTGGTAAGGTATCTCGGTGCCTTGCAAAACTTTTCGTAGTTCGTTAAATAATTGACCGGCTAAACCTCGCTGAATAAGAATTTTATCAATTTCTTTTCCAGCTTTTATGGCTTCAATAACGGCATGTATGCCAAATATGTGGTTGTCTTCTTTCACGTATAGGTTTTAAAATAGACTGCCAAATTAACGGTAAAATAGCGGGGAGCAAAAATTATTTACCGTTTCAACAAAGCAGGTCTTAAAACTTATAAAAGGCAATGCCATAATGAAGTGCTAAAAAAATAATTTTAGCACATGAACGTAGCTGAAAAAAAATCATCATCGCTGTGGGTGCTGTATAGTATATTTTTCTTTTGGGGCTTTGTGGCAGCCTCAAACACCGTGCTTATAGGCACTTTTAAAAAACACTTTGAATTAACACAGTTTCAATCGCAATTAATTGACCTGGCATTTTACACAGCGTACTTTTTAGGCTCGCTTATTTATTTTTTCTATTCGAGGTTTAAGGGGGATTTACTTAATAAAATTGGTTATAAAACAGGCTTGGTGGGTGGTTTAGTAATTTCTGCCATTGGCTCTTTAGGTTTTATTCCGGCAGCAAGTGCTCAATCTTTTCCTATGATGTTGGCTTCCTTATTTATGGTGGGCATTGGT
>Ga0207040_1046_pt1 | contig 37637 bp, 31 predicted proteins | sample Alteio_BWMinCont_72_FD_153279 | JGI IMG/M metagenome (GOLD analysis project Ga0207040, IMG submission 153279) | Enriched cells from forest soil in Barre Woods Harvard Forest LTER site, Petersham, Massachusetts, United States -... | ecosystem: Environmental > Terrestrial > Soil > Temperate forest >... | reverse complement strand
ATAAAAAGAACAAAAGCATTTAAAAGATTCCATAAAAAAAGCCCGATTGCATCAGGCAGAATAGATAAACCTCCAAAAAACAAGGCAAATGCCGGGCTATATTTGTATAAATCCCAATACTCATCAGGGTAGGCCATATATAAATCTTGCTGATGGATTAAATGGAAGAAAGACTGTTTAAATATAACGTAGTTGTTGTAAAAGGTATACGGCCACTCATTTGGGCCGGGGTTTGGTTTTGTAAGCAGATACGATTGAAGCGTTGCAAAAATTACTAACACTAAAAATAAAATAAATATAAATTTAGGATTAGTTATTGTTTTTGTAAAAACGTTCATAATTTTTTCAGCGTATAAAAGTAGTCAATTATTAATTTATTATCTTTGTGTCAGTTCTTTTTTAAACTTATCAAGAAAGGCTGAGGGATACGCCCTTTGAAGCCTTGGCAACCCAACATAGTGCAAACTATATTGAAGGTGCCAAATCGTTCTGTTAATAAACAGAAAAGATAAGTCAGTTTAGATATAATGATTGATAAAATTCATATAATCTCTTCTGACGGTGTTTAGAAGGGATTTTTTTTTGAATATACATGGAGCAAATTTTATATGGCAGATATTAGAAAAGAGTTAGAAAAAAGAATTTTAGTAATTGATGGTGCAATGGGCACTATGATTCAGCAATATAAGCTGGAAGAGAAAGATTACCGAGGTAAGCGTTTTGCCGATTTTCATAAAGATGTGAAAGGCAATAACGATTTACTATCTATAACTCAACCAGAAATAATAAAAACCATACATAAAGAATATTTAAAAGCGGGTGCCGATATTATTGAAACCAATACTTTTAGTGGTACCACCATTGCTATGGCTGATTATGACATGCAAGAGTTGGTGTATGAGTTAAATTATGAGTCAGCTAAAATTGCCAAAGAAGCCATTACCGAATTTTTAGCTTCGCCGGAAGGGAAGGGGAGAGAAAGTGCGTTTGTGGCTGGTGCCATTGGTCCCACTAACCGTACCTTATCATTATCGCCCAATGTAAACGACCCAGGTTTTAGAGCCGTAACTTTTGATGAATTAGTAGAAGCTTATACCGAACAAGTACATGGTTTATTAGATGGTGGTGCAGATGTATTATTAATAGAAACCATTTTTGATACGCTGAATGCAAAAGCTGCTTTGTTTGCTATACAAAACTATGCTGAAAAAATAAATAAGAAAGTACCTGTAATGGTATCAGGTACTATTACCGATGCCAGCGGACGTACACTATCTGGGCAAACAACCGAAGCCTTTTTAAATTCGGTATCGCATGTAGATTTGTTAAGCGTTGGTTTAAATTGCGCTTTGGGTGCAAAAGATATGCGACCTTATTTAGAAGAACTGGCTACCAAAGCACCTTTTTATGTGAGTGCTTATCCTAATGCGGGTTTACCAAATCAGTTTGGCGAATATGATCAAGATGCCCACGAAATGGGGCATCAGATAGAAGATTTTTTACAAGCCGGATTTTTAAATATTGTAGGCGGTTGCTGCGGAACAACACCTGCTCACATACAACGCATTGCCGAGTTAGCTAAAACGGCTAAACCACGTAAAAGACCTGAACCTGACACATTGATGCACCTTAGCGGTTTAGAACCTTTGACACTGCGCCCTGAAAGTAATTTTTTAAATGTGGGTGAGCGTACTAATGTTACAGGGTCTAAAAAATTCTTACGATTAATTAAGGAAGAAAGTTACGAAGAAGCTTTATCTATTGCTAAAGACCAAGTAGATGGTGGCGCACAGGTTATTGATGTGAACATGGATGAGGGGATGTTAGATAGCGAAGCAGCTATGACTAAATTCCTGAACTTAATAGCATCTGAGCCAGATATTAGCAAAGTGCCTATAATGATTGACTCATCTAAATGGACAGTTATTGAGGCAGGTTTAAAATGCGTGCAAGGCAAGGCAATTGTAAACTCCATATCGTTAAAAGAAGGCGAAGCAAAATTTATTGAGCAGGCACATAAAATAAAACAATATGGTGCAGCTGTTATTGTTATGGCTTTTGATGAAGTAGGACAGGCAGATACGTATCAACGCCGTATAGATATTTGTAAACGTGCTTATAACGTGTTGGTTAATGAAGTAAACTTTCCACCGCAGGATATAATTTTTGACCCTAATATTTTTCCGGTGGCAACCGGAATGGAAGAACATCGCTTAAATGCACTCGATTTTTTTAACGCCACAAAATGGATTAAAGAAAACTTGCCTCACGCCAAAGTAAGTGGTGGGGTAAGTAACGTGTCTTTTTCGTTTAGAGGAAACGACCATGTACGTGAAGCCATACATGGCGCATTTTTATATCATGCTGTAAAAGAAGGAATGGATATGGGCATTGTAAACCCATCGCAATTGCAGGTGTATGATGATATAGATAAAACTCTGTTAGAGTTAGTAGAAGATGTTTTATTGAACCGTAGAGATGATGCAACCGAACGATTGGTTGAGCACGCTGAAACATTAAAAGGTGTATCTGCACAAAAAACAGAAAAAGATGAACAATGGCGTAAAGGCACAGTTGAAGAGCGATTGAGTCACGCCCTTGTAAAAGGTTTGGTAGAATATATTGATATTGATACGGAAGAAGCTCGCGTAAAACTTGGCAGACCTTTGCATGTAATTGAAGGTCCGTTAATGGATGGAATGAATGTGGTGGGTGATTTATTTGGCAGTGGCAAAATGTTTTTGCCTCAGGTAGTAAAAAGCGCTCGCGTAATGAAAAAGGCAGTTGCTTATTTAGAACCTTTTCTTCAGGCAGAAAAAGATGCTAATAAATTAGCCGGAATTGTAGGGGATGGTAGACAGAATGCAGGAAAAATTTTAATGGCGACCGTTAAAGGTGATGTGCACGATATTGGTAAAAATATTGTAGGTGTTGTTTTGGCTTGTAATAATTATGAGATTGTTGATTTGGGTGTGATGGTATCGTGTGATAAGATTTTAGAAGAAGCTAAAAAACACAATGTAGATGTTATTGGATTAAGCGGTTTAATAACACCCTCGCTTGATGAAATGGTGCATGTGGCTAAAGAAATGGAGCGTTTAGGTTTTAAAACCCCTTTATTAATAGGCGGTGCAACTACATCAAAAGTGCACACGGCGGTTAAAATTGCTCAAAACTATTCTGGCCCTGTAGTGCATGTAAACGATGCCAGTAAATCGGTACCCGTTGCCAGCAGCCTTATTTCGGATGAGCTGCGTGACGAATTTATGGAAGGTGTAAATAAAGATTATGCTCGTGTACGCGAACAAAATAAAAACGCGCAAGGGCAAAACAAATTTATATCGATAGAAGAAGCCCGCAAAAACAAGTTTGCTATAGATTGGGATAAATCAGAAATTGCAAAACCATCTTTTATTGGTAACAAAGTATTCGATAATTATTCATTAAGCGAAATTGTAGAATACATAGACTGGACTCCATTCTTTATTTCGTGGGAAATGAAAGGCTCTTACCCTAAAATTTTAAAAGACCCTACGCGTGGTGAGGAAGCTCGCAAATTATTTGATGATGCACAAAATATGCTGAAGAAAATAATCGACGAAAAATGGTTAACAGCAAGAGCCGTTGTAGGCATATATCCTGCTAATGCTACCGAAGATGATATTGAGGTATACGAAAATGAAAACAGAGATAAAGTAAAAACTGTTTTTCATTCTATTCGTCAGCAAACCAAAAAGCCTGCAGGGCAGTTTAACGTTGCCTTGGCAGATTTTATAGCTCCAAAAGGTAAGGCAGATTATGTTGGTTCATTTGCTTTAACTACCGGAATTGGCATTGATGAACATGTGGCCAAGTTTGAAAAAGAACACGATGATTATTCTGCCATTATGCTAAAAGCATTAGCAGATAGGCTTGCCGAAGCATTTGCCGAATTAATGCACAAAAAAGTGCGTACAGAATTATGGGGTTATGCAGCAACTGAAAAATTAAGCACAGAAGATTTAATTAAGGAAGAGTATGCGGGCATTCGCCCGGCACCGGGGTACCCTGCACAACCAGACCATACCGAAAAACCAATTATTTGGAAATTACTGGATGTAGAAAAAAACACGGGTATGATTTTAACCGAAAGTATGGCTATGGTTCCCACGGCTGCTGTAAGCGGTATATATTTTGCACATTCGCAATCGCATTATTTTGGTATAGGTAAAATTGCTAAAGACCAAGTAGAAGATTACGCCAAACGTAAAGGAATGAGTTTTGATAAAGCCGAACGCTGGCTTGGCCCTAACTTAGGTTACTAACATTATCTAATACTTTGCTATATTAGTTTCTTTTTTAAGAAACATGGCTTCATTTTTTAATAAACTATCAAATTTTGGGGTTGATAGTACTTATTCTACACTCACCAATAAACGCATTGTACTTTGTAATAGAATAAGCCTTATTTGTTCATCTATTACTGTTTTTTTTGTGGCATTTTATTATGCTATAAACCAACCCAAAATGGTGCAAGTGGAGTTGGTTGCTGTAGTTTTATATTTATTGCCAATTGGTTTTAATTATTTTAAGTGGAATGTACTATCGCGTATTTATCTTAATGTGTTAATTTTTTGTCATGTGACCTTTTTATCTGCACTTATTGGTAAAGAAGCAAATATGTACGATTTTTTTATTCCTACTATTATGGTACCCTTTATTTTTTTCGAATTTTCACAGAAAAAAATAATTACTTGGTTATCTATATTTAATCTTGTTTTTGTTAGTTTTTTATATAGCAATCCTTTTTCTGGTTTTGATAGCGGTATAATATTTACGGCAACTCAACTCGCTATTTTAAATAAAGTAATTTTTTATGTTACCATTTTTTGTTGTGCAGTTATTATTTACTCAATTTTATATGTAAGCGAAAAAATAACCCGGCAGTTAGATACTGATAATGAAACACTACGAATACAATTAGAGGCTATTTTTAATAACTCGGTAGATGCGTTGTTTTTGGTAAACCAGGGCGAAAAAAAAATTGTAAAAGCGAACCAACGGGCTGTTGAAATGTTTGAAGCCGTATCTGAACAAGATTTTTTACAGAAATATGGGTTAGATCTTCATAAGAATTACCCTACTGAAAAGGAGATAAACGATATGCGTAATGCTCTGGTTGAAAACGGTATATATGAAGGCGAAATTTTATATAAAACCTTTTCAGGAAGGGAATTTTGGGGAGCTATATCTATTAAAATAATTAATATAAAAGGAGAAAAATTTCAATCGGTACGGTTAACCGATATTTCTGAACAAAAAAGAATTAAAGAACAAACCGGAGCATCGCTAAAAGAAAAAGAACTGTTGTTGGGCGAAATTCACCATAGGGTTAAAAATAACCTGGCTATAATTTCTGCACTTATTAATCTTCAAATTGAAAATTTAAAAGACGACGAGAGCAAAATAATTTTTGAAGAAACTAAAGACCGCATTTATTCAATGGCTTTAATCCATAATCAGTTATATCAAAATAAATCGTTTGCACAGATTGAGTTTGCCCAATACATTACTAACTTTTGCTTATATCTTAGTAAAAGCTACCAAACCAACCCCAATATTGAACTGATTTTAAAAACAGAACCGGTTTTTTTAGATATAAAAACGGCCATCCCTTGCGCACTTATTTTAAATGAACTGATTACTAATGCCTTTAAACACGCTTTTAAAAATCAATCGAACGGAAAAATTGAAATAGGCTTAAAAAGAGAAGGTGGAAAGATTAATTTTTATGTATCTGATACCGGCACAGGCATGGATAGTATACAGTTGCATGCAAATAGTATGGGTATGAGCTTAATTACTTCATTAATTGACCAAATTGATGGGAAATTAGATTACAAAAACCAAAATGGAAGCGTTTTCTTAATTGTTTTCCCTATATAATTTCGGGTAGAAATCCCTAATTTACCCATAAGTAAGCTTAATAAACCGTTCATAAAATCAACCCGTTGTGGCATCGAATTATTTCTACCTTTAGCTACTAATTTTAAAACATGATTATTAAAAAACTTGTAGCATCAGCAACCTTATCATTGGCTATGGTTGTTGGTACAGCCCAAACAGCTAAAACGTATCCTAACGATCCGTTTAAATTAAAAGAATACAAATTAAAAAACGGATTAACCGTTTTTATGAGCGTTTATAAAGATGCTCCTCGTGTTTATACTATGACGGCTACTAAAGCCGGAAGTAAAAATGACCCTCACGATGCAACAGGTTTGGCGCACTATTTAGAGCACATGCTTTTTAAAGGAACCGACAAATTAGGTACAAAAGATTATACGAAAGAAGAACCACTTATTGGTGCTATATCAGATAAATATGAAGTGTATCGTAAAACAAAAGATGAGGCACAACGTAAAATAATATATCATCAAATAGATAGTTTAAGTGGTGAAGCCGCCAAATTTGCTATAGCTAACGAGTACGATAAATTATGCAGCAGTATGGGGTTAAAAGGCACCAATGCCTTTACATCGTTTGAGCAAACAGTTTATGTAAACGATGTGCCAAGTAATGAAATAGATAATTGGTTAAGTTTAGAGGCTGAGCGTTACCGTAAACCTGTGTTACGTTTGTTTCATACCGAGTTAGAGGCTGTGTATGAAGAGAAAAACCGCACGTTGGATAGTGATGGCGATAAGGTTTTTGAAGCATTATTTGAAGGATTATTTCAACACCACACGTATGGAACCCAAACTACTATTGGTACCATAGACCATTTAAAAAACCCTTCCATGAAAAAAATTATGGAATATTTTAATGCATATTATGTACCAAACAACATGGCTGTAATTATTACAGGTGATGTTGACCCTGAAAAAACATTAAAAGAAGTTGAGCAGAAATTTGCTTACATGCAAACCAAACCTGTACCTACATTTACGTTTGCTCCTGAAACTCCTATTACAGCACCCATTGTAAAAGAAGTATATGGTCCCGATGCTGAAAATGTAATGTTTGCTTACCGTTTTGGTGGTATAAATACAGCTGATGCTGATATGATAAAATTATTGGCTATTATTCTTTCTAACGGAAAAGCAGGTTTAATGGACATTAACTTAAACCAACAGCAACAAGTATTAGAGGCGCAAGCGTTTGATTTTGAACTGGCAGATTATTCGGTACTTGCTTTTACCGGCAAACCAAAGCAAGACCAGAAATTAGAAGATGTAGTTAAATTAATTAAACAACAAATTCAAAACATTAAAGACGGTAAGTTTGAATATTGGTTAGTACAAGCAAGTTTAACCAACTTAAAATTTAATCTTACCAAAAGCCTTGAAAACAATAGGGCTCGTGCCGGAGAAATTATGAATGCTTTCACATCTAACGAAACGTGGGAGCACCATATTGGGTTAATTGACCGTTTGTCTAAAATAACCAAACAACAGATTATTGATTTTGCTAAAAAGAATTTAAACGATAATTATGTAATAGTAAACAAGTATACCGGCGAAGATAAAAATGTACAAAAGGTTGATAAACCGGCTATTACCCCGGTTACCGTTAATAGAGAAGACCAATCGGTTTTTTTGAAAGATTTAATGAGCAAAAAACCGGCACCAATTCAGCCTGTATTTATTGACTATAACAAAGACATTACAAAAGCAAACTTATCTAATGGCATATCGGTTGTTTATAATGCAAACAAAGAAAATGCAACATTTGATTTGTATTACACGTTTGAAATGGGTAGCAATAACAATAAGCTAATTCCTATTGCATTAGATTATTTAAAATATTTAGGAACCAGTAAATATACGCCGGCTCAGTTACAAGAGGAGTTTTATAAATTGGCTTGTTCGTTTGATGTGATTACAAGAGAAGAGCAAACCTTTTTATCTTTAAATGGCTTAAGTGACAACTTTACCAAAGCACTTGATTTGTTTGAACATATGCTTGCTAATGTTCAGCCTAACCAAGAAGCTTTAACTAATTTGGTTGGCGATATGATTAAACAACGTGAAGACGCTAAGCTTAATAAGGGTGTTATTTTACGTAAAGGTTTAGTTAATTATGCTACATATGGTGGGCAAAACCCGTTTACTAATGTAATTAGTGATGATAATTTAAAACAACTAAAGGCAGCAGATTTAATTAGTGTAATTAACTCATTAACTAAATACGAGCACCGTATTTTATATTACGGACCACTTACTTTAACTGAAGCAACTGCTGCTTTGCAAAAAAATCATTTTAGCGGTACGTTGGTAAAACCTACTACTCCAATAAATTTAATGGAGCAAAAAACAGGCAACCAGGTTTATGTAGTTGATTATGATATGAAGCAAGCTGAAATTATGATGCTTGGAAAAGGTGAACCATTTAGTGCTACAAACATTGCCAGTATTAAAATGTATAACGAATATTTTGGTGGTAACATGTCATCTATTTTATTTCAGGAATTACGTGAATCGAAGGCATTGGCTTATTCGGTTGGTGGCAGCTACAAGCAACCTAATGCTAAAACCAAATCGTTTTATGTAAACACCTACATTGGTAGTCAGGCTGATAAATTAGGAGATGCTTTGCAAGGCATGAACGATTTAATAAAAGATTTACCGAAAGCAGATGTTATGTTTGAATCGGCTAAAGATGCTGTTATATCTGGTATAAGAAACGAACGTTTAACTAAAATGGAGTTGCTGATTTCTTTTGAATCGGCTCGTCGACTTGGTTTAGATTACGATGTTAGAAAAACTATTTTTGACAAAGTACAAACCATGACTTTTGCTGATGTACAAAAGTTTCAGCAAACCTATGTAAAGAATGTGCCTTTATCTTTACTTATAGTTGGTAAAAAGGAATTGTTAGATACTAAAACACTTGAAAAATATGGTCAGGTAAAGTATTTGACTCTTAAAGATATTTTTGGATACTAATTAAAAAAGGGAATAAGAAAAAGCCGCTTCAATAAATCTGAAGCGGCTTTTTTATTGAGTTAAACTATTTTATAGGTTTGCCCTTCGTGGGCTACCAATGTATTTTCAAAAATAGGTTTGGCTTCTTCTATAAAACCATCGGTACTACCGTAGCGTGCTGAAAAATGACCTAATAGTAGTTGCTTAATTTCGGCTTTGCCGGCAATGGTAGCAGCTTGTTTAGCTGTTGAATGAAACGTTTTTTTTGCGCGTTCTAACTCTGCTTCTAAAAAAGTGGCTTCGTGGTAAACTAAATCTGCTCCTTTTATGTTTTCAATAATGTCTTCAAAGTAATTAGTATCGCTGCAATAAGCATAACTGCGTTGTAATGGAGCAGGCGAAGTTAGCTTGTCATTAGCAATTGTTTTTCCTTTTTCATTAATAGCATCAAGCCCTAAACGAAGTTTGTTAACTTCGGACGTAGGCACATTAAACTCTTGTAGTTTTTCTTTTATAATGTTTTTTAAATGTGGTTTTTCTTTAAATAAAAAACCAGTGCAATTAATTCGGTGGCGTAAGGGGAATGATTTTATTTCAATTTTATCATCTTCCCAAACTAATTCTGCTTGTTTAGGGTTAGTAAAAATGTATTCAATTTCATAAACAATAGTTGTTTGTGAGTGTTTGTTTTGTAAATCAATAATTTCTTTTAACTCAGGCGGACAGATTAAAGTAAGCTTGGTTTTTCTACCTAAAAGGTGCATGGTTTGTAGCAAACCCAGTAAACCTAAATAATGATCGCCGTGCAGGTGCGAAATAAAAATATGGCTGATGCGTTGAATTTTAATGTTGTTTTTGCGCAACTGAATTTGCGTGCCCTCGCCACAGTCAATTAAAAAATAATGCCCGGCTGCATTAAGCAACTGGGCACTTGGGTTTCGTAGTAAAGAAGGTGTTGCAGAACCGCAACCTAAAATTGTTACTTCAAATTCATGCATATTATTTTGCTACCACCATGCGGCGCACTTGCTTTTGTCCGTTAAGCTCTATAGCATAAATATATATGCCACTTTCTAAAGCTGTAGCATCAAAATCGTAACTATTATCTCCGTGTTGAGCCGTAAATTCTTTTTCCGCTAATTTTTGTCCGGCAATGTTGTATACGCTCATTTTTGCTTTTCCTTCAGTTGCGGCTGTAAACTTAATAGCTGTATTATTTATAACCGGGTTAGGGCTATTTTGCATAACATTTAGTTCGTAATTTTTGTTAGACTCGATACCTGATGCTGCATTAATAGTTATTTTATAATAACCAACTGTGTATGTGGTTACAGGAATAGAAGGCCCCAAATTTACCGTATAAACTTTTAAAACAAACGTTAAATTGTAAGTGCCTGGGGTAGTTGGTGTTCCATAAATCTCCATACAGCTTGAAGCGTTGCCCGGAAATTTATAGTTAGAAGGTGTACCCGTAAGGCTTAAGCCCGGAGGCAAACCATAATTGTTAGAACTTGTTTGTAAATCAACAGTTGAATAAGTAAAAGTAGTACCACTTACCATGGTATCTTTCGGAATTCGTATAGTAGCATTTTGTGCATAAGCTACCCCAACTGTACCGCTCATAAAATTAACAGCACTATCGGGCCATATGCCTTCGGCTGTAAAAGTAGGGTCAATAGAACAAGTTGGTACCGTTTGAGCCTTTAAGCTAAATAAAGGCAGTAGCAATAATAATAAATAGACTTTTTTCATAGATTTTATTTAAAGTTAGTACACAAATCTACGAAATTGTATCGATAGCACAAAAACCGAAAGCTACTGTTTTATGAATTTAGAAAAAGAATTTCCGTTGTTTATAAAGTAAACTCCCGCAGGAATATTTTTAACATTAATCTTAAATAAGTTGTTTGACTGATTGATAATATCACTTTCATTTACAATAGATTGACCGAGTAAATTTGTTGCGAATAATTTATTGATAGGTTGTTTATCAAATAAAATAAAAATCTCATCGGTAGCCGGATTAGGATAAACTTTAGTTGAATTAAAACTTGTTTCTATTTGATTTATGCTTGTGGGATTTAAAGCTGTGAGCATATATGTCCAAACAGGATTATACAAAAGTTGTGTGCCGTTAACGGGTGTAAAATAATCGACCACGGTAGCATCGTGATAGGCAGATGGAATTGTAGAATGCGGCGGAGTAATATTAGTATATAAGCAATGAGAATTATTATAAGGAGTCGACTTATTATCTACACTTGTACTATCATCTCCGTTTGATAATAAACCAAGTGCTTGTACATTTTTAAATTCATGTGGGTACGTTTCTACATCATCTTGCAAGTGTAAAAAACTATATATGCTGCCAATAGGTGTTATGCTTGGATTAAATAACCAGTGAGCTGATTTATTAAAATGGATGCTATAATCATCAACCCCCGAAAACATAATAACTCTATGGACAGCTTGTGTTTTTCCAAAATACATGGCATGACCAGAACCTTGTGAGTGCCCTGATGTAACTATGTTAGACCATACGACATTATTACCTGAAAGAAATTGCCCCCAACCATTAGCAGGGTAGGTGGTAGTTAAATATTGCAGTAGTTTAACCAAGCGGGTGTTAATGCTATTTAGTGTATCTACCGAAACGTTGTTGCTTACCGGTGTACCATAGCAAATTTCCTGTCGGACGTTATCGAAACATAAACTATCGCTACTGGCATCGCATAAAGAACCTACGGTTGGTGAGTTTGGGTAGGCTATTGAAACTACATGATAACCTAAGCTGGCTGCCAGTTTTGGAAAAAAAGTATAATCTTTTGTGTTAGAGCCCGAACCATCAATAAAAACCAAAAGTAAATTATTGCTTATAACAGATGAGCTTAAGGCTACGTAATGACTATCCTGTGCAGCTACGTAAGCCGTATCAATTACATGAGGTTTTACGTAAAAGGTGTTTACTTGTGCAAAGCTTTTTATGCCCATTAAAAAGCAGCATGCTACTACTAATAATTTTATTTTCATAACCTTTTGATGCGCTTTTTTGCAAAAGGTTTAATTATACCAGGGCTTTATTTTTTACTACTATGTTGTATAGGTTTTCGTAGTCTTTTAAAATTTTACTGATATCGAAATCTTCGGCGCGTTTGTAGGCTCTTTCTCTAAATTTAGTTAGCGTTTCAGCATCTGATAAAATATGTAGGGCGTTTTTAGCCATATCATCAACATCACCTACGTTACTCATATAACCTGTAACACCATTAATATTAAGCTCGGGCAAGCCGCCTGTGTTGGTTGATATAACCGGAATTTTCATAGCCATAGCTTCTAAAGCTGCTAAACCAAAACTTTCGGTTTCAGATGGAAGAATAAATAAATCAGCAATAGAAAGTACATCTTTTGGGTCGGCAATTTTACCTACTGAAATAATATCGCCACAAGTATCTAATTCACGGCAAAGTTTATCAATGTTAGGGCGTTCAGGTCCATCACCTACTAAAATTAATTTACAAGGTGTTTTTTTGCGCACTTTATCAAACACACGCAATACATCTTCTACACGTTTTACTTTACGGAAATTAGATATGTGTATCATAATTTTTTCTCCGTTGGTGGCGTAACGATGCCTGCTGCATTTATCAAATTTTACATTGTACTCGCGTAAATCAATAAAATTTGGAATAACCTCAATTTCTTTTTGAAGATGGAAAATATCGATGGTGTCTTTTCGTAAACTTTCGGAAACAGAAGTAACAGCATCACTTTTTTCTAAAGAATATTTAATTACAGGAAGAAAGGCAGGGTCTCTGCCAACAAGTGTTATATCGGTGCCGTGAAGCGTTGTAATGAATGGGATGTACACATTTTGCGATGCCAGAATATCTTTTGCCATTAGGGCCGCCGAAGCATGAGGAATGGCATAATGCACATGCAATAAATCTAAACCTTCGTGTTTTACTACATCAACAATTTTGCTGGTAAGGGCAGATTCGTACGGTTGATATTCAAACAAAGGATAATCGCTTACGGTTACCTCGTGGTAAAAAATATTTTCGGTAAAGTAACTTAACCTAAAAGGCTGGCTATAGGTTATAAAATGAATTTGATGCCCTTTTAAAGCCAAGGCTTTACCTAACTCGGTTGCTACAACACCGCTACCACCAAAAGTAGGGTAACAAACTATTCCTATTTTCATTTGTCTTTTATAATATTATTGTAATAATTAAAAATAGCGATTGTTCTTTCTATTACAAGGTTTGAATAAGCACCCATGCGAATATTAGATTGCATAGTTCCACCTCCTGAATATTCATCCTTTGTCATTACATTAATTAAGTTGTTTTCCGCATCACGATAAGCTATCCAACTTTGTTCAGCAGCAATAAGCACTTTTTTATCTTCGGGCTTAAGTGCTTTTATGAGTTTACCATAATATTTGTTCATTAACTTGTCATAAGAAGTTGTTTGTTGGTCTATTGTTACGTTCATTCCACTTGTAGTATAATCTATATCCATTCGTTTGGATACAATATGCTCAATTCTAAATGTATCGATGGCAAATTCAATTTGATCACTACTAAATTGTAAAGCAGAAATATTTTTTTTAAATACTGGTATTTCTTTTTCTACCTGTTGGTTTATTCCGTTTAAAACATCCTGAGTTATTAAGGATGTAGTGTAATCAGTTTGTCCCTGTACAAATAATGTACAAGATAAAACCATTACAAAAACTAATGCAAATTTCATGGAGTTACTTTTAATATTTCAAAAGAGCTTCCATAGCTATTTCAACCTTATCGGCATTAGGCAGCATGGTTTTCTCTAAGATAGAATTAAGCGGAATAGCAGGCAGGTTTTCTGCACCAACAACTTTAACAGGTGCATCTAATTGCTCAAAACAATTTTCGCTAATGCGAGCTGCTATGCTTTGGGCAAAACTGTTGCCCTTAGGTTCTTCGGTTAAAACTAAAACCTTACCATGTTTTTTTGCAGAAGCGTATATGGTTTCTTCATCTAAAGGAGAAAGTGTACGAAGGTCAACAATCTCAATTTGATTTGGGAATTTCTTCGCCGCATTTTTAGCCCAATAAACTCCCATACCGTAGGTTATTACGGTTAAGGTGTTTTTATCTTTAGCTGCATCGCAGGTTTGCACCATTCTGGCTTTGCCTAACGGAATAATATAATCTTCATCAGGTTCGATGGTTTTAGCATCTTCGGTGCCTTTTATTTTACTCCAATACAAACCTTTATGTTCTAACATTAACACAGGGTTTGGGTCGTAGTAGGCGGCTTTCATTAAACCTTTTAAATCAGCACCTGTGCTTGGGTAACAAACTTTAATGCCTTTAATGTTGCACACCACACTCTCTACACTGCTTGAGTGATACGGACCACCGCTGCCGTAAGCACCAATGGGTACACGTAAAATACAACTAACAGGCCATTTACCGTTTGATAAAAAACAAGAGCGAGAAACTTCGGTAAACAATTGGTTTAAGCCGGGCCAAATATAATCGGCAAACTGAACTTCAATAATTGGTTTTAAACCAACAGCACTCATGCCCACAGTTGAACCTATAATAAAGGCCTCTTGTATAGGGGTGTTAAACACACGGTGATTGCCAAATTTTTGGGCAAGGGTAGCGGCTTCTCTAAACACACCACCCAGTCGGTGACCAACATCTTGTCCGTATAACAAACACTCAGGGTGCTTTGTCATTAACTCGCTAATGGCAAACAACGCGGCATCAACCATTACGGTTGCCTGTTTACCTGCCGGAGTACGGTTTCCTTTTTCTTCAGTTATGGTGGTTGGTGCAAAATCGTGTTTAAATAAATCTTCGGGTTGTGGGTCTTCTGCCAATAAAGCTTTTTCGTAATCGGCTTTTACAAGGGCAGTAGCAGCATCTTCAATTTTTTTAAGTTCGCCCGTTTCAACACCTTCAATTAGTAAGCGGTTACGTAGTTTTGGCAGCGGGTCTTTTTTCATGGCCTCTTCTAAATCATCGCGGTACCACTCTTTACGAACACCCGATGTATGGTGATTTAACAAAGGAACTTTTGCGTGTACCAAAAACGGTCGACGTTCTTTACGAATTAACTCAATAACCTCTTGCAGGGTGTTGAATGATTTTACAAAATCGGTACCATCAATAGTGCGGGTTTCTAAACCTTTAAAACCTTTGGCATATTCAGTAGCATCTTGCGCACGAATTTCTTTTGCGTTAGCAGAAATGTCCCATTCGTTATCCTGAACCAAATATAAAATAGGCAGTTGTTTTAAAACCGCCATTTGAAACGCTTCGGATACTTCACCTTCGGTAATGCAGGCATCGCCTAATGAGCAAACCGCAATAGGGTTAGCACCTTTATAATCTTTTTGTTGTTTGGTAATTTCTAAATACTGTAAGCCCATTGCAATGCCTGTGGTTGGAATTGCCTGCATGCCCGTAGCGCTGCTTTGATGGGGGATTTTTGGCATATCATCTCTGCGCAAGCTTGGGTGCGAATAATAAGTTCGTCCGCCCGAAAAAGGGTCATCACGCTTTGCTAGTAATTGCAACATAAGCTCGTAAGGCTGCATACCGATAGATAACAAAATACTATCATCGCGGTAATAAGCACTTAAATAATCTTGCGGAAGCAATTGCAAACCAAGGGCTATTTGTATAGCCTCGTGCCCACGTGATGTTGCGTGCACATATTTGGCTGTAATTTCTTTATTGGCTTCGTATAAATCTGTGAGTGCTTTTGCGGTACACATATACCCGTAAGCTTTTTTTAATACATCAACAGAAACGTCTTTCACTTTAGGCTGGGTTAAGGTTGGCATAGTACAAACTTAATGTTTTAGCTTTAATTTTTCTACTAATTATTGTGCTTTTTAATCTACAAATAACGCTCTTTTAACACCTTTATATGGTGTTGTATATGACCAATCATAATATAACCCACGGCCCTTGGTGTAATAGGGTGACTTACACCTTTTGCCATAAATTTACTTTGCTCGGTGGTTATGTTTTCAAACAACATTTCAGAGGCTCGGCGTACGACTTTAAATTCTTCCAGTAAACTTTCTAAGCTTCTAAGGTGGGCGTGTGAGTTTTTAACATAGTTGTTTTCATCAAAGGGTTGCAATATTTGTTCGTTATCGCATCTGGTACCTACAAAAGCACGATAAGCAAAAACACGCTCGGCATCAATTAAATGTAACAGCACTTCCTTAATAGTCCATTTGTTTTCGGCGTAGGCATAATTGTATTTTTGTGCCGGAATATTTGTAAAAAACTCAATAGTATCGGCTGTGTTTTGCTTAAACAGTTCAAAGAAATTATTGCCTGTTGTTTGGTCGATATAACTTTTAAAAAAAGTAGCATACTCATCTGTATTTGGGCGTTGCATGTTTGTTGTTTTTCCTTCTTGCCAATTCATTTTATTAATTTTATATATGAAATTTAGTTTAGTGGGTTCGCCATAATATTGCATTTCTATTTCGCCTATTTTTTTGCCGCCAATGTTACCAACCGCTTTTTGCGAGCGCACATTTACAGCCCCCACATGAAAAAGCACATTATCAACAAACTGAAAAGCATAGTTTATCATCAAACTTTTTAGGGCTTTGTTATACCCCTTGCCCCAACAGTTACGGGCAACAAAAGTATAGCCAATAGTAACCGAACTTGCATTATTATCAACCCCATAAAATCTGGATGTGCCAATAACCTGATTTGTTTGTTTATTAAACACCAAAAATGCCCCACCAGATTCTATAGCACCTTTAAAAAAGGTTTCAAACACCTCTCGTTTATAGCGGTCTTTATTGGGGTGTTGTTCCCAAAGCAAAGGGTCGTTAGCCACGGCATACAGGGTTTCAAAATCAGTGGGTTTAAGTGGCTGTATTTTAATTAAATCGTTTTCGAGGGTGGGTTGCAGGTCAAAATTCATGGTTAAAATTTTACCAAAAGTAACATAAAACAAAACGCCCCATATAATTTATATGGGGCGTTTTTAGGAGGTAAGTTTTACTTATTATTCTTCCAGATAGCCAAACTTACCTGTATTGTAATCTTCCATGGCTTGTAATATTTCATTACGGGTGTTCATTACAAACGGACCATGAGCTGCAATGGGCTCGTTTATAGGTTCGCCACTTAAAACTAACACTATAGCGTTTTCGGTTGCTTCAACCATAAAGTCTTCGCCATCGTTTTCAAACAATACAAAGTTGTGTGCTTCAACTGCTTCGGTGTCGTTTACTTTTACGCTGCCTTCTATAACCAACAAACCTGTATTATAGTTTTTTGGGAAAGAGAAACCTGCTTTACCACCTTTGTTTAACCTGGCGTTTAATAAATTAACCGGGGTAAAGGTTGATGCCGCACCTGTTACATCTTTATACTGTCCGGCAATTACTTCAACCACACCGGCGTTATCAGCTAACTGGTATTTTTTTATCTGCTCCTTAGTAATGCCCTGGTATTTTGGTTTCGACATTTTATCCTTAGCAGGCAAGTTTACCCACAATTGCACCATTTGAAAATCGCCACCGGCTTTGCTAAATTCTTTTTCGTGAAACTCTTTATGCAAAATGCCCGATGCGGCAGTCATCCATTGTACTTCGCCTTCGCCAATAACTCCGCTATTTCCGGCACTATCATGGTGAGCCACTTTGCCTTTATAGGCAATGGTTACGGTTTCAAACCCTCTGTGTGGGTGTACGCTTACACCACGTGGTTTATCGGTTGGAGGGAAATAAAACGGTGAGTTATAATCCATCATTATAAAGGGAGTCATGCGTTGCATGTCTAAATGGTAACCGCTTGGTATAAAGTTGTGTACTCTAAATCCATCGCCAACATAATGTGGGTTAGGAGGACTTACTACTACTTCTATGCTTCTTGTTTTCATGTTATTTATCTTTCTTTTGATTTGTATAACAAAGATAGCTCAGAGGCGAGCCTAAATCCATTGATGTATGATAAGAAATTACAAAGGTTTAAAATGGCGGTTAGCCAACTCTTTTCGTACACGACTTAAACTCTCTGGCGTAATGCCCAGATAGGAAGCTACCATCCATTGCGGTACACGTAACATAATATCGGGATACAGTTTTATAAAATCCATATAACGTTGCTCGGCACTGGCACTTAGCAATAAATTAATGCGCTTTTGTAAATGACGGATGTGGTTATGCAGGGCTTTTTCGTTATATTGTCTAAACAGCGGACTTATATCAGCTGCTTTATCTGTAAAATCTTTATCGATGTATACAATAGTTGAATCTTCGATGGCATCTACAAAAAAATCGGAAGGCTCATTAAAGTAGGCGCTGCTTCGGTCGCTTACAATCCAGTTTTCTGACCCAAATTGAATGATATGTTCTTTGCCCGTAACTTCATTAATAGTATAAGAGCGCAACAAACCCTGTTCAACAAAAAAAGAATGCTTACAAACTTCACCCGGTTTTAATAGAATAGTGTGCTTGGTTATTTTTTCGCTTTTTAAATCTTTAGATAACAAAGCAAATTGCTCGTCAGTTATTTGCGCATTTTTTTGAAAATATTGCTTGAAATTTTCTAACACTTTATAATAGACTTTATTTTAATGACGGAAATCTCTCTTTTAGAACCCTAATGGTTTGCTTTCCTAAATTTATAAAAGGTTTTTCAATAAATATACTACTTATTAACCCCATTACTATAGATGCTGTTAAGGAAATAAGGCAATGTAAACCAATAGATATATGAGCTAAATAATGATAGGTAGTTTGCTGAATTAAAAAACCCCATAAATAAACTCCATACGAAAAATCGTAGGTAGGTTTTAGCTTGAGCATAAATGGGGTTTGAGCCAGGTAAATAATTAAGTTGCAGCAGGCAAAAACAAAAATTAGTTGAGTATAATCTGTATTATTAAATAGGTAAAAAATTACGAATGCGGCTATTACAATCCATAAATTCGTTTTAATTTTTTCGGCATTAACTGCAAATAAAACGCCAAATGCAAATGAAGCAGGCAGTAAATAAAGGTCGGGGTTACCTCCTAAGTCTTTTAAAATAATTCTTTCAGGTAAAAGTGTATCAATAATTATAAGAGCAATAGGGATGTTTAATAAATATTTACTTTTATTAAATAAAATAAGAAATGCTCCCAGCAGAAATATATAGCACTCTACTTCGTAACGCAAACTCCAAAGAGAACCGTTTACAGCTCCTAAAGCATATAAATTGTATTGAAATACGCCTGGTAGTTCATAATATGTATTAAAAATAAGGTTATTCCAAATATATTTAAAAGGGTTTGATGTAAAATACTCGTTTATAGAAAGGTTTGTTAGTACGGGGCCAAATACAAACACCGTAATAAGTAACAAAAAAAGTAAGGGGAACATTAAACGGAAAAAACGGGAAATAATAAAATGAGTTGGACTCCTGTTATTTAAATAACTGTTTGTAACCACCATGCCGCTTATAAAGAAAAAAAGTTTTACAGCTATGGCACCCGAATAGGTAAACGGAAATAATAGACTTATTGGGTCTACCCACGAAGGGCTTGGCCCATTTAAAACGCGTGAATGACCAACAATTACTAAGCAAGCCAGTACTATTCGTATTAAATCCAGATTATTATTTTCTCTTTTTAGAAAATCGGATATTTTCATTTATAACGTGCTTGTTTATTTCTTTTTTCTAAATAACATCATTAATAATACGGGCAGTAAAACAATTTCAGCTAAAAGGGCTATCAACAGGGTTAAGCAGGTTAGTAAGCCAAACAGACGAATGCTTTCAAAATCAGATAAAACAAGGCTAACAAACCCACCCAATAAAATTAAAGTGGTTAAAAAAACAGGTTTGCCGGTTTCGGCATATGTATGTTTAAAGGCGCGAAGAGGAGATGTGTTTTTTTGTAACTCCAGTTTAAAGCGAGATATAAAATGTATGGTGTCATCGGTGGCTATACCAAACGCAATAGAAAAGAAAATAGCGGTACTTGCTTTTAAAGGAATATCCATAATGCCCATAATGCCTGCCATTATTAATAAAGGCACTACGTTAGGAATTAAAAATACCAACACCATTTTAAAGGAACGATGTATTATAAAGGTTAACAATGCCAAAGCTAAAATGCCCGTTAGTAAACCTTGCAGCGTGTTTTGTACTAAATATTTATTGTTTAAATCAATAAGGTTAGTGGTACCTGTTATGGTGAATTTCACCGTGTTGGTATCGGTATGCTGTTTAATAAAATTGGTTAGCTGTTCGTTATATCCATCAACAACCAAGCTACCATAATCTTTTATTTTGCCGCTTATGTGGCTATGTTTTCCATTAAGCGTAGCAAGGTGTTTAAATTTTTTTCGGTTTTTATTTTGTAATATAAATTTCACATCGCGGTTATAATCGGTCGTATCAGTTGGCAATAAATAAGCATTATCATACCCCTCGTTAATTGATTTTACTACGCCTACCGGCGATACTAAAAAACCCGGTTTATAGGTTTGTGTTATAAAACTATCTATCCGGTTTAGTTGTTGCATTATATCATAACTCCACAGGGTTTTATTTTTATCGGTTACGGTAACATCAACTTCTAAAGGGCGCACACCGCCATAATGCTCCTCAAAAAACATAAAATCTTGTTTTATCGGTTCTTTATCCGATAGGTCGTCTAACAATTTTTGGTTAGGGGTAATTTTAAATAAACCCCAAACTGAAACCAGCATAATTAAACAAGTAACCAAGGCAATTTGTTTACCATGGCGTATAACCCAAAAGAATAATTTATGTGAGTTGGCATCAAGTTTAGATTCTTTAGTATCTATTTTTAAATTGACTTTACCCCTCCATAAACTAAGCATGGCAGGCAAATAAGTATAGGTTAAAATAAAAGCGGTAACAATGCCTACCGATGTATAAATGCCAAAATCTCTAACAGGTTTTATGCCAGAATAACAAAGGGTTAAAAAGCCAACCACAGTTGATATAAGGGTTAAAAAAGTAGGTTGGGCTACTTCTTTAAAAATGAGTTTTAGAGTATCTTTTTGGCTATGACCTAAATTTATTTCATCATTATACTTGGTATAAAAATGAATAACATCGCTCATGCCTGCCACAAAAATCATAGTAGGAATCATGGCAGTCATAATATCAATGGGTTTGTTAAGTGCACCCATTATACCAAACGTAATAATGTTGCTAATAACAATTAAGGATAAGGGCAATAAAACAGCTTGCAGTTTTTTAAATGTAAACCAAAGTAAAAGAATTACAAATACAGCCGAAATAAGGATAAACAGAAAAAACTGCTTTTGTAGTTTTTCTAAAAAAACGGCTTGTGCAAAAATACGCCCGCCAACGTGGTAGGAGTTAAATTGCAGGTTAGTTATGGCTTTTGTTATAGCAGTTGCCAGTGCATCCGATTTCTTTTTAGATAAACCATCGGTTGTTTTTACATACAAACAAATTGATTTGGCATCATTTGAAAAGAAATTGTTTTTCCATTGCAATGATTTATAAATGTAGGCGGAATCATCTTTATACAAATCTTCGTTATGATAATGGAGCAGGGGAGTTTGTACCGATGCGAAGCCTTGTAATGAGGTGCGCTTTAAATTGCTTGGCGAAACCACCTCTTCAACAAAATTTAGTTTTTTTAACTGTTTGGTAAGTGTATCAGCTTTAGTAAGAAAATCTTTTTTAAATATACCGGCATCATTTTGCAGGGCAATTAAAACAAACTCGTTATCGTGCCCAAAGGCTTGCCTATATTGTTTAAAAAAGGGCAGAGCAGGGTCGTTGTCAGGAAAAAAGGACTCAAAGTCATAACTGAAATTGAGTTTCCGGCTAAAAAATAACGATACAAATAAAGTAACAAAAACAAGTGCCAAAACCACCCGGGCATTGCGTTTGGTGGTTTCCATATTATTTACTTAGCTCCCGTTGCTTTTTTTACGTTTACGCATTCTTCGCCACGTGCAGCAGCCTTTAACTCAAAGGTAACATGGTCGTTAGCAACTATCTCACCTTCAACATTTTTAGCATGTGCATAATATTCTTTCTTGGTTTCATCATCTATAATGAAGCCGAACTTAGTTTTTTGATTAAAAAATTTTACAATTCCGGTACGCATAAAATTTATTTACTACAAAGATAAGTAAAGTATATTTGTAACATAATTATGATGCACCCAATTATAAAAAAATATATAGAGTTTAATAATTTTGGCAGGGACTTAGGTTTACACTTTGATATTATTGAGCCCGGTTTGGTAAAACATACTATGACTGTAACCGAAAGGCATTTGGCAACCCCATTTACAGCCCACGGAGGGGCAACTGCTGCTATGATGGATGCTGTACTGGGGGTAGCCGCCCTATCACTATCGTGCCTCGATTTTAAAATAGTATCTACGGTGGAATTTAAAATTAACTATTTAAACCCGGCTTTATTGGGCGATGAGCTTAGTGGAGAGTCTATTATTGAACAAAAAGGAAACCGTATTATCATTGTAAGCGGTACTATAAAATCAGTAAACAGAGATAAAGTAATAGCCAAAGCCATTGGTACATTTAACGCCTATCCGGCAGAAAAGATTGGCTTTACGCAATAAATTATGAAAACAATTAAAACAACTACATTTATTATTTTACTACTGTTTTGTTTACAAACACGGGCGCAAAGTTTATTTCCATCGAGGGTTAAATTAAATACGGAGTTAAAAAAAGATACTGTTTTTTATGCTACAAGCAATTCAGCCATTGTGCAGGCTAATGAAGCCACTAACGAAATTGCTTTGAAAATAGATGTAGCAACCCTTGCTACCGACGACCCTGCTTTAAACACAATGCTTGCTACCGTTGAAAACCAGTGTTTGTTTTTTAAAGGAAATTTCCCAACCAGTAATTTAAGTTTTGCCGATACCGATAATGAAACCCAACACGATTTTGTGGGTAAAGGTTTTATAACTTTAAATGGTATAACCAAAGAAGTAGATTACGATGGCGAAGTTTATAACTTTAATAATGATGACCAGTATGCTGTTGGCATTACGGTGTACCCTTTACGCATTGCTTTATCTTTCGAAGTAGACCCTTTACTTTTTGGTTTAGATAAAATATATAAGCCCCTGGTAAAGCTTATTGAAATAGAGGTAAGTAACGGATTAATTAACAGAACTAACTTAGGCGGAAGTACTATTTTCCCTAAATAAAAAATTATGGCACGTATTTTAACAGGCATACAAAGCACTAACATTCCACACTTGGGCAACATTTTAGGTGCTATGCTACCGGCAATTGAAATGAGCAATAAAAGTGAGAACGATTGTTTATATTTTATAGCCGATTTTCACTCACTTACTACCGTAAAAGATGCTGATTTTAGAAGAAACAGTACACTGGCTACTGCAGCGGCATGGATTGCCTTGGGGTTCGATTCTAAAAAGAATATTCTATATCGCCAAAGCGATGTGCCACAGGTAACCGAATTAACCTGGTATTTGAGTTGTTATACGCCTTTCCCTATGTTGGCAAATGCCCATTCGTTTAAAGATAAATCGAACCGACTGAGTGATGTAAATGCGGGCTTATTTACGTATCCTGTTTTAATGGCAGCCGATATTTTATTGTACGATGCTAATGTGGTTCCAGTTGGTAAAGATCAATTACAACATATTGAAATTACCCGTGATATAGCTACCAGTTTTAATCACTTATACGGAGATACATTTGTTATACCCAATGCAAAAATCGAGGAAAATGTAATGATTGTGCCCGGTACCGATGGGCAAAAAATGAGTAAATCGTACAACAACTTTATAAATATTTTTCTGCCTGAAAAGGAATTGAAAAAGATTGTAATGGGCATTGTTACTGCATCTACTCCGTTAGAAGAGCCTATGGTACCTGATACTTGTAATGTATTTAATTTATATAAACTGATAGCTACTAAAACACAAACCGAAGATTTACGTGCTAAATATTTGGCAGGTGGTTTTGGCTACGGACGTGCAAAAACTGCTTTATTAGAAGCTCTGCTTGATAAATTTGGCAAAGCCAGAGAAACGTACAACCACCTAATGGCAAACCCTGCCGAAATTGAAACTGAATTAAAAAATGGAGCTGCTAAGGCTGCCGCTATTGCTAACCCTGTATTGGCAAGGGTAAGGGTTAAATTGGGGTACTAAATCTGTTATTCAAAATCTTTATAAAGCAGGTACTTTTTACGTATTAGTTTAAACTTTTGTATATCCTCCTGCCAACTTTGCTGTATTTTACTTTCGGGTACGCCTTGTTTTATTTGGTCTTGCAGCTTAGCGTTGCCTGCATGGTAGTTAAAATTTTCATCAAAAAAATCGTCACGTTTTAGCTGCTTATAAACTCCGGTTAAAAATAATAAGTAAACTTGTTTACAATCCATAATATAATCGTCGGCAAACTTCCTTAAATCGTGGCCATGGCAAATTTGTCCGTTGTATTTTGGGTTTTTTGCCCCATCGGTGGGATGTGGGGTAAAAGTAAAATCACCATTTTTTAAATCGGGGTGCCCAACAACCTGAAACGGAAAATCAGTTCCCCTGCCAACACTCATAATAGTACCCTCAAACAAACCAAGCGAAGGATAAAGATAAACAGCTTTCATGTTAGGCAGGTTAGGCGATGGCTTTACAGGCAATTGATACATATCGAAATGAGTATAACCTTGCACAGGTATAACTTTTAAATCGCATTTTAGTTTGTTGCTAAGCCAACCTTCGCCATTAACCATTTGGGCATATTCGCCACAAGTCATGCCATATACAAGGGGTACTTGGTGCATGCCTAAAAAAGATTTAAAAGCAGGGTCGAGTACCGGGCCATCTATATAATAACCATTAGGGTTGGGGCGGTCAAGTACTATAAATGTTTTTTTAAATTCGGCAGCAGCATCCATGCAATTACTCATGGTAGATATGTAGGTGTAAAAACGTACCCCTACATCCTGTATATCATAAATTATAACATCAACATCAGCCAAATCTTCCTGCGTTGGTTTCATGTGCTTGCCGTATAAAGATATAATAGTTAAGCCCGTTTTTTTGTCTTTATCGCTGTGTACGGTTTCGCCTGCATCAGCTTTCCCTCTAAACCCATGTTCAGGACTGAAAATCTTTTTAATGTTAACTTTTAAAGCCAGCAGCGTATCTACTAAATGTGTTTTATCAATTAAAGAAGTAACATTGGCAATAACCGCTACACGCTTACCGGTTAATAAGGGTAAATATTTGCTGATTTGAGCTGCGCCTGTTTGTACATCTTTTTCATACAGAACTCGGGTTTGCATATAAGGCTGTGCTATAACCTGACTTATAAAAAAAATAGAAGTAAAAAATAAGAGTAGTTTTTTAAACATAGCTGCAAATATAAACGCTAATTAGTAACCTGATATGGAAAGATATAAAATCTAAATTGTTACTTTTGATTTTTACGATAAACTTTGCCTTTTAATTTATACACCTATATAGCCAAAAAGTTGTGGCAAACCAAGCTGCAAAAAAAATCGATAGCTGCCCCCGTGGTTAAAATTGCTGTGGGTAGTATTGTGCTGGGCATTGCCGTTATGATACTAACTGTAAGCATTGTAACAGGGTTTAAAAACGAAATTAAAAGTAAAGCGGTTGGTTTTTCAGGTGATGTGGTTATTAATGCTTACACCAATAACAACTCGTTTGAGCAAGAACCACTATTTATGCACGCTCCATTTTTAAAGGACTTACAGGCTAATAAAGAAATTAGGCACATTCAACCCTTTGCTACTAAAAATGCTATTATTAAAACTACTGATGAAAACCAGGGCATTATTATAAAAGGAGTTGATAAAAACTACGATTGGACTTTTATTAAACAATATATATTGCAAGGCACTATACCGGTTTTCGAAGATTCAGTTACATCAGATAAAATATTGATTTCGAAAACCATGGCGCAAAAACTAAACGCGCATGTAGGCGATAAACTGCTTACCTATTTTGTGAGTAAAAAACAAGGTGCCGATAGCATTCAGAACCTTGGATACGAGCAGCGTGTACGTAAATTTATAGTAAGTGGCATTTACCAAACGGGCTTTGCCGATGTAGATGATAATATTGTTTTTGCACACCTAAAACAAGTGCAACGCCTTAACTATTGGAGCAGCAACCAAACAGGCGGTTTTGAAATTGAGCTAAAAGATTATAGTACTATTGACCAACAAACCGAACTGATTAATGAAGCCGTTGGCCAGAATGTAGAAGCTAAATCGGTTAAACAAATTTATCCTACATTGTTTTCGTGGCTTTCGTTGTTAGATAGCAATGCCTTTATTATTATAGCTCTAATGATTGCCGTAGCCGTTATAAACATGATTTCGGCATTATTGATTTTAATATTAGAGCGTAGTAACACCATTGGTTTGCTTAAATCAATAGGGGCTGATAATGGCTTGATGCAAAAAATATTTTTATACCAATCTTTCCGAATGCTATTAAAAGGTTTGGTAATTGGCAATGTAGCAGGTGTGCTAATTTGCTTACTGCAACAGCAGTTTAAATTTATAAAACTACCACCCGAAAGCTATTACGTATCGTATGTGCCAATAGAATTGCATCTACATCAGTTACTAATAGTAAACTTGCTTACTGTAGGCTCGTGCTTAGTAATGATGCTGTTACCTGTGCTAATTATCAGTAAAATTAACCCCGTAAAAACGTTGCGGTTCAAGTAAGCTTATTTAGCCCCTCCAAATACTTTTTTTAGCAAATCGGTAACCTGCGCGGCAGGGTTTTTGCGTATTTTGGCTTCTTCTTGCCCAACCAAATAAAATAAACCATCTAAGGCTTTACCGGTAACAAAACCTTCTAAATCGGGGTTTTGTTTTTTTACAAAAGGAATTTCGTTATATATTTTTACAAGCGATGCCCAATAAGCCGTAGCATTTACTTTTGATAAAGCATCTTTTACAATGGGCTGATATTGCGTAGTTAAAGCTGATGTTGTGTTTTGCCTTAAATAATGTGTAGCGGCTGTATCAGCACCTTGCAGAATAGATAAACCATCGGTAACCGTCATGTTTTTTACGGCACCTAAAAATATAGGTGCAGCACTTGCTGCAGCTTGTTCGGCAGCACGGTTAACCGAAGTTTCAAACTCATCTACTTTATTTTTATAACCTAATTTAATAAGTTCGCTTTTCATTTTTTCTGCCTCAGGCGGAAATGGAATGTATATAGCCGGATTTTTCAAGTAACCATCTACTTTTGATGCCGACGCTGTTGAATTGTTTGTGCCTGTATTTAATGCTTCTTTTAAACCGGCTATAATATCATCATTGCTAAGTCCTGTTTTGCTATCAGAACCCGTTACTTTTGTTTCGGCAGCTTTAAGTTTATCTTTTAAACTTTGTGCCTGTGTAGCTGAAACACAAACAGATAAAATAATAATGGCAATTTTTTTGTTCATGGTTTTATTTTTAATGATAATTAATTTAAAATTTAAGTGCGCCTAAATTAATGATTGTTAGGTAACCTTTTGTAAAAAACAAAACCTCCTTTATGGTACAATTTAATTAAGCTTGGGTGATTTTTTTTAATTTCATCTGCCTCGTTAATTTTTGCCACAAAATAAGCAGGTTTATCAATGGGTTCCCATAACATCCAAACTAAACACATCATATTAAAAGAAAATGGCTCCTTACCTATACTGTTTTTTTCTTGCTCCTTAACCGATGCTAACATAGCAGCAGAATTGTGCTGTGGTTGTCTATCGGTATAAAACATGTATGCGTAACTTTTAAAGCCAATGGTTTCTACATAACAATCTTTTCCTTTTAACGATTCATAAAACTCAATGGCGGGGCCTTGCGAAATGGGCTCTATTTTAGGTACAATTAAAAGTGTGATTAACCATATACTAACTAAAGAAGTAATAAATAACCCGTAGATGTATGTTTTATGTTTATGCAGGTTAATAAAAAAGTAAATAGAAAAAATTAAAAACAGTAAGCCAACTACCCATTCAAAACCAAACCATTGCAAAGGTGTTTGTAAAGATGCTACGGCAAACGTATCGTTAATTAAATTACTGTTTGTAATGGCAGGTATAAAATAATTTAGTAAGCCCGCAGCGGTAAAAGCAATGCCTAAAACAATTAATATAAATAAACCAAGTGAAAAAAGGATACCATTTAATTTTTTACGCGAGTAAATAATATCGTGCAATTTATAGGCTGCTAAATAGGTTAACGGAAAGTAACACATGCTTGAGTAATGTACTATTTTGGTGTTTACTATGGTAAATATAATTAGCACTACCCAAAATAAAATAAGCATCCATTGTTTTACATATTTTTGAAAAGGAGTATCGGATGGGTTTTTGGTGTGTGATGGAATAAAAAATATAGATGCAGGAAAACAACCAATCAGTAAAACTACAAAGTGGTACAACCTAAAGCCTTCGTGTCCCGAATCGTGGGTGTTAAGTAGCCTAATTTGATAGTCAATAAACTCTTTTATGATGGCTAAGTTACCGGATACAATTTCAAATATAAACCAACTAAGTCCACTAATTAAAAATACGATAATAAACAGTAGCAGATTTTTTAGGTTGGTAAATGGGTTAAAGCCTAATCTAATCCAGGCTACAAGAAATGTTAACCCGATAATTAGCAACGCAACCGGACCTTTAGTAAGTACGGCTAAACCGGCAAATAAGCCCGCATACACCACATTTATATTTATTTTTTTTGAGTTATTGTTAAACCATTGCATCAAAAAGCAAATGCTTAGAAAAATGAAAAGGTTAAACCATGGGTCGATAATGCCGGTTTTAAAATACAGAAAGGGTAGGAAAGAGGCTGCATAACAAAGAGTCCATAATAAACCAAAGGTGTGGTTGTTATATTTTCTGCCCAAATAGTATGTTAGGTTTAATGTAATAATACCGCAAACAGCATCAGGGAAACGAGCAGCAAACTCATTTACACCAAACAATTTCATACTTAAAACCTGTAGCCAAATAAACAGGGGAGGTTTCTCCCAAAAAGGTTGAAAGTTAATTTGTACCTGACTATAGTTGTGGGTAACCAGCATTTCGCGGGCACACTCGGCAAAGTTAATTTCGTCCCAATCAAATAAATGTACCGCACCCAAAAACGGAATAAACAAAGCCGCTGCTATAATAGTAATAGCTATGTGCCAGCTAATATATTTATTGGAGTTGCTCATTAAAATAATTTCCAAATGGGTTTTTGAAGTGAGTTGAATTTTTCAGCCATTTTGGTTTTAAACAAAACAGCACATACTATCCACGAAAATAAAACACCCATAAAACTGCCCGCAGTAATGTCTTCGAAAAAATGTTGGGATAAATAGACCCGAGAGAAAGCTACCGTTACAGCCGCCAAAAAGCAAATAACTTTTGTTCTATTATTTTTAGAGAAGAAACTCAGGCAAAAAAACAAGCTAAATGCGGCAGTTGCATGCCCCGATGGAAAGCTGTGGTGTATGTTTAAATCAACCCCCTCAACAACCTGTAATGAAATGTTATGGTGTGCAAACTCAAGTATAGGGCGGTCAACATAACCAAAAAAGCCATATTTAAGTCCTTGTGTAACCCCCGCGCTAATTAAATAACAAAGTAAAATTGTGAGGGCTTTTTGCACATTATCTAACAACAACAACAGGGCAAATAAAATAATAAAAATGCCATCGCCAATAAAGGTTACATGGCTAAAAAAGTTATCTAAAGGCGAACCAACCAATCTATTAAAAAATAAATGAAGCTGTAATTTATCAGTACTAAAAATAATAAGGAGGGCAGCACAAAAAACTAAGGCGTATAGCACAATAAAAATCTTATTTTGATGTAAGATGCTTTTCAAGTTGTCTGTTTTTTTTTAAATCAACACTAATTGTACAACAAGTTCTTTCTTTAAAAAATGGTTGACATTTTTAATTAACTGGTCTTTTAAAAAATGAAGCTCGTTTTTTAACTCAGCCGAATCTACTTCTAAAAACAGGGTGGTATCTTTTAAAAAAATACGTTTGGTGTGGTTTGCAATCATCTCGCCCGCAATGGTTTGCCAGTTAACATGCAAGCTCGATATATCTATTTTTTTCTCTAAACGGTTTTCTTTTAAAAACTGGTTAATGGCACTACCAATACTTTGTAGGTTTTGTTTAGACATGGGGCTAAATTACAATAAAAAAAGGCTGCCTCATTTTTTGAAACAGCCTTCTTTTTAAAAAGAGTGAAAATTATTTAATGCTTTTAACTTTTTTAGCGATTTTAGATTTTAAGTTAGAAGCTTTGTTTTTATGAATAACATTACGTTTTGCAAGTTTATCAAGCATTGAAGCAACTTTAGGAAGTAAAGCAGTAGCTTCTTCTTTACTGGTAGTTGTACGTAAACGTTTCAAAAAAGTACGTGCAGTTTTAGCTTGGTAGCGATTATGCAGTTTTTTTGTTTCGGTTTGTCTTGTTCTTTTTTCTGATGATTTATGGTTTGCCATTGCTTTTTCCTTTATAAAATGGACTGCAAATATACTTTATTTATTGTAAATAACAACAAAAATATAAAATCTTTTAAAAGTTAATAAACACTAAGAAAATTGGGTAATTAAACTTATGGCGTTAGATTTGCGTCTAACGTTTAAAATAACCTTTAAATAACCATATTATGAAAAAAATCATTTTAACGGCTTTGGTTGCTGCAACTATGCAGTTAGCCCAAGCTCAGCAAGCACCGGCTCCTGCCCCTGCAGTAACATCGGCACCTCCACAAAGACAAGCCCCAACTCCGGAGCAAATAGCTAACCGTCAGGCAACCCACTTACAAAAGGTTTTAACACTTACCGAGGAGCAAAAACAAAAAGTTTACCAGGCGGTAGTTGCCAGAGCCACTGCTATGCAGCAAATTAAAAACAAAAACCGTAAAGAATTACATACGGAAGCAAAACCTGTAAAAGAGAAGTTTGTTAATGATGTAAATGCTACATTAACCCCAGAACAACAGCAAAAATGGGAGCAGTATCGTTTGCAACAAAAGCAAAAAATGCAAGACCGTAAAAATAACCAAGCTGCACCTGCTAACGGAACAAATGTAGCGCCGGCTACAGCTCCTGCTAAACTTGAACCATCGGATGATGGTATGAGAAATTGATAAAAGAATAGAATAAATTACAAAAATCCTTGTCGAACGGCAGGGATTTTTTTGTTTTTAGGGAGTTTTTTGATACCGTTTATTTTTAAAACCTAACCGCTTAAAAAGAAAGTACTGCCGTTTAAAAAGGTTGCAATATTATGGCTTTTTGATGGGTTAAATTTGATTAACCAATTAAAACCAATAGCCATGATTACTATAGAAAATAACGCCGCCACACTAAATGAAATAATTTTTAAAAACCGTAATAAAAGCTACGGAGCCTACGTAATTAGGAGCGAGTATGGTAGCACCATTTTAAAATCGCTTGGAGCTGCTGTTTTGTTTTTAGCTTTAGTATCTCTATTAGCCGTTTGGTTAACCAATACGGTAGAAGAAGTAAAGAAGTTAGATATAGGTGAAAACATTGTACCCATTTGCGATTTATACAAAGTGGAAGTAGATGTTACGCCTGTTCAAAAAAAGGTGGTGAATGTAGTTATACCGCCAACAGCCAGTGCTGCAAATACACAAGCAGTAAGCACTAATTTAAACGACCACGCCATAGAGCAAAAAACAAACCCCGTACAAACAATTGAGGGTACAAATAATGCAGATGGTAAAACAGCTAACCCCGATGCTGCAACAGGTAGCGGAACAAATGATAGTCCTACCGGAACAGGTGATATATCAGATGTGGCCGGGGCCAACAGCCCCCCTGTTTTAGCCCCCGATGTAATGCCTTCTTTTGATAATATGGCGGCTTTTTTGCAAAAGAATTTAAAATATCCGGCTATGGCTTTAGATGGAAACGTATCTGGCAAGGTAATTGTAAACTTTATTATTGATGAAGAAGGGAATATAGTAAGTGCTATTTTACTTAAGGGCATTGGTTATGGTTGCGATGAAGAAGCTTTGCGTGTTATCAAATTAATGCCAAAATGGAAGCCTGGCATGTTTGCCGGCAAAGCGGTTAAGGTAAGTTTTAAGCTGCCTATTGTGTTTAGATTACAATAAACCGTATTTTTGCATGCTTGTATACAACCAAAAATATTCAGCCACACGATAAAAAACTGCTCGATGAGGGGACTTTATTGCCTCTTATGGAGCAGTTTTATACCATACAGGGCGAAGGGTTTAACACCGGAAAAGCTGCTTATTTCATTCGTTTAGGGGGCTGTGATGTAGGTTGCCACTGGTGCGATGTAAAAGAAAGCTGGGACGCATCTATACACCCGCTTACTAAAACAGAGGTGGTACTTCAAAATGTTTTAGACCATAATGCTAAATCGGTGGTGGTTACAGGTGGCGAGCCGCTTATGTACAACCTTACCGAACTTACCAATCAGCTTAAAGAGAAAAATATTGAAACTTTTATTGAAACATCAGGTGCTTATAAACTAACGGGCAAATGGGATTGGATTTGCCTGTCGCCTAAAAAAACAATGGCACCTTTGCAAGATGTGTATGATAAAGCACACGAATTAAAAATCATTGTTTATAATAAACACGATTTTATTTGGGCAGAAGAGGAAGCTAAAAAAGTAAGTAAAAATTGTTACTTGTTTTTACAGCCTGAGTGGAGCAAGCACACCGAAATAACTCCCTTAATTGTAGAGTATGTAAAGAATAACCCAAAGTGGATGGTATCTTTACAAACACATAAATACATGAACATTCCGTAATGATTGTTGCACAAAACATAAATAAATTTTATGGCACCTTGCAGGTGCTTAAAAATGTATCGTTACAAATAAATAAGGCCGAAGTAGTTGCTATAGTTGGTGCATCGGGGGCTGGTAAAACAACCTTGCTGCAACTTATTGGCACCTTAGATAAACCATCTGATGGAAAAATTTCTATCAATAATACAGATGTAGCCGCTTTATCCGATAAAAAATTATCTGCTTTTCGTAATAAAAATATTGGCTTTGTTTTTCAGTTTCATCATTTGTTGCCTGAGTTTACAGCCATAGAAAATGTTTATCTGCCTGCTTTAATTGCAGGTGTTTCTAAAAAAGAGGCTACACAAAAAGCATCTGAATTATTAAACCTATTAGGTGTCTCTCATCGTATAGATCATAAACCAAACGAACTTTCGGGTGGAGAGCAACAACGTGTTGCTGTGGCTCGTGCTTTAATAAACGACCCTGCTGTTATCTTAGCTGATGAACCATCGGGTAACTTAGATACCAATAACGCACACGAGTTACATAAACTGTTTTTTACGCTGCGCGAAAAACTACAACAAACCTTTGTTATTGTAACCCATAATAAAGATTTAGCCGACATGAGTGACCGCCAGTTGCTGATGAAAGATGGCATTATGCAATAACATAAATTATTAAAAAGGTTTTGTTAGCAAAGTTTTTTCAGACTTTCTATACTCCTTATATATGTGGCTACTTTTATGCGACATGAAAAAAATTAGTTTGCTTATTATAATAGTATCTTTTTGCTTTGGAAAAGTTACCGCACAAATAAAACCTCCGTTTATTGATTTAGAAACTAAATGGGTAGATTCTGTTTATGCAAGTTTGAATCCTGATGAGCGTTTAGCGCAACTGTTTATGATTGCCGCATGGAGCAATAAGGATATGAAACACGTTAGGCAAATAGATAGCCTGATTTCAAAATACAATATTGGTGGGTTAATTTTTATGCAGGGTGGTCCGGTAAGGCAAACCAAGTTGGCAAATTATTATCAATCGCGCGCTAAAACACCTTTACTAATGAGCATTGATGGTGAGTTTGGTTTAGCTATGCGATTAGATAGTACTACGCAGTATCCTCGTCAGATGACGTTGGCTGCCATGCAAAACGATTCGTTAATTTATTACATGGGCCGACAAATAGCGCGTGAGTGTAAAGCAGTTGGCATACATGTAAACTTTGCTCCGGTGGCCGATGTAAATAATAATCCCAATAATCCTGTAATTTCTATGCGCTCGTTTGGTGAAGATAAAACGGCTGTCGCTAAAAAATCTTATTTATATATGAAGGGGCTACAAGATGAACACGTACTTGCCTGCGCCAAACATTTTCCCGGTCATGGAGATACAGATAAAGATTCGCACAAAACATTACCCATTGTACCTTATAGTTTAGAGCGATTAGATACACTTGAATTATTCCCGTTTAAATATTTATTTGATAGAGGATTAGGCAGTATAATGGTGGCGCATTTGTTTATTCCGCAATTGGATACTACAAAAAATTTACCCTCAACTTTATCTAAAAACATAGTACAAAAACTGTTGAAAGAGCGCATGAATTTTAAAGGCTTGGTGTTTACCGATGCTTTAAACATGAAAGGTGCTGCTGATTATAATAAACCCGGCATGCTTGATACCAAAGCCCTTTTAGCGGGTAACGATATGTTATTATTTAGCGAAGATGTGCCAAAAGCCATGGAAGAAATTAAAAAAGCCATTGCCAATAACGAAATTACGCAAGATGAAATTGATGCCCGTTGCAAAAAGATTTTGAAAGTAAAATACTGGTGTGGGTTAGATAAAAATAAAGCAGCACCAACCCGTTTATTAAATGAAGAAATAAACACCAACGCATCCGTTATTTTAAATACGAAGTTGTACGAAAGTGCCATTACATTGCTTCAAAATAAAAACAATATACTGCCTTTATTAAAACCCGATACACTTAAAATAGCCGAAGTATCGGTTGGGGTAACTGATAAAAATATGTTCTCGCAAAACTTGGCGCAGTATTTTAAAACCGATTTTTATGGTGTAACACATAACGAAAAGCAATCGGTATATGATACTTTATTGAAAAAATTGGCTGGCTATAATATGGTAATTGTACAGGTTAATAAAACCAATCAGAAACCCGATGATAATTTTGGAGCCAACCCACAAAGCATAGCGTTTATAGATACGCTGGTTAAACTAAAACCAACTGCGGTAGTGTTTTTCTCTAATCCCTATATCTTTAATAAATATAAAAACCTACAAAGTGCCGCGGCAGTTATAGAAGGATATGAGTATAATAATTACAGTCAAAAAGCAGCATCGGATGTGGTGGCAGGTGCGCTTGGAGTTAGTGGTAAGCTACCTGTAACAACTACACCTTTTAAACGGGGTACAGGAGTAGCGATACCAACCGCTATCAGGTTACAACAAGTAGCTCCTATTGTTTTAGGGATTCAAAAAAAAAAGCTCGCACAAATCGACAGCATCGCACAAAAAGGCATAAATGATAAATGCTACCCCGGTTGCCAAATTGTAGCGGTTAAGGATGGTAAAATATTTTATTGCGAATCTTTCGGAAAATTTACCTATGAGGGAACTGATACCGTAACCAACCAATCTATTTACGATATTGCTTCGGTTACCAAAGTAGCTTCATCTGCCTTGGCTTTAATGGATTTAGTTAGCAAGAAAAAAATAGATGTAGATCAAAAGCTGGTTCACTATTTACCGGAGCTTAAAAAGACAAATAAAGAAAACATTATTATTAAAGAAATGCTAACCCATCAGGCTGGTTTACCTGCATGGATTCCTTTTTATCAATCAACCTTAAATAAAGACAATAGTTTTAAAACGGGTTATTATAGCAGGGTTAAAACACCAGTTTATAGTAATCAAGTAGCAGATAGTTTATTTATACGTGCCGATTTTACCGATAGCATTTATCAAAAAATTGCCAGCAGTAAACTGGGTAAAAGGGGTGAGTACTTGTATAGCGATATAGGTTATTATTATACCAAAAAGATTATCGAACAAATAACCAAAACACCTCTTAACGACTACGTACAACAAAACTTTTACAACAAAATGGGTTTGCGTAGTTTGTGTTATAAACCACTAAACTATTTTGATAAAAAACAAATTGTACCTACCGAAAACGATACCAAATTCCGTAAGCAATTAGTGCAAGGTTATGTACACGACCCGGGTGCGGCTTTATTGGGCGGAGTAGGAGGGCATGCCGGTTTATTTGCCAATGCTACTGATTTGGCTGCTTTGATGCAAATGTATTTAGATAAAGGAAAATATGCAGGTAAGCAATGGTTAGACTCTAACGTGGTGAAAGAGTTTACCCAAAAATGTTTGTACTGCCCTAAAAACCGTCGTGGTTTATGTTTTGAAAAACCTGAAAACGATCCTAAAAAAGAAAGTCCGGTTACAAGAGAGTGCTCACCACTTAGCTTTGGGCATAGTGGTTTTACAGGCACCTTGGTTTGGGCTGACCCTGCTAATGGTTTAGTATTTATTTTCCTGTCTAACCGCGTATATCCTAATGCTGATGAAAACAAGCTGGCTAAAAGCGGTATTCGTTCACAAATTCATAAACTACTGTACCAAGCCATTGATGAAGCTAAACCGTTGGCTGAATTGTTGAAATAAGAAATTCTTTCTCACAAAAAAAATTTTTTATCTCGCAACATATTGCAATTTTTGTACAAGCTTATGTCCAAAATTATAGTTGCTATAGATGGGTTTTCATCGTGCGGAAAAAGCACATTGGCAAGGGCTTTAGCATCCAGTATGGGTTATGCCTATATCGATTCGGGTGCCATGTACCGTTGTGTAACCCTATATGCCCTGCAAAAGGGAATGATAAAGGATAAGGTTTTTTTAGATGAAGAAATTGTTGCTATTTTACCCGAAGTACACATTACATTCCATTTTAATCCGCAAACAAAAACATCCGATACTTATTTAAACGAGGTAAATGTTGAACGCCAAATTCGTAGTTTGGAGGTTGCCGAAATTGTAAGTAAAGTAAGTACTGTAAAAGATGTGCGCACTCACATGGTTGCTTTACAACGTAAAATGGGTAAAGGTAAAGGCATTGTAATGGATGGTCGAGATATTGGTACCAACGTGTTCCCTAAAGCTGAGCTTAAAATTTTTATGACGGCCGATATGGATGTGCGTATTAGTCGCCGTGTTGATGAGCTTACCAGCAAAGGCATGCATGTTAGTACTGAAGATGTAAAAAGAAATCTTTTGGAGCGTGACCACGATGACACCCATCGTAAAGAAAACCCGCTTACAAAAGCTGATGATGCTATTGTGCTTGATAACACTGACCTTACTAAAGATGAACAACTGGAGTTTGTAGTTAAATTAATTAAAGATTTAACGCTAACCAAGGATAGTTTCTAACGCATTTACGCTTGTCATTTCGACCGTAGAGAGAAATCTGTATTTGCAAACAATCTAATCTCAAATACAGATTTCTCAGTCGTGCCTCCTTCGAAATGACACAAAGGGGTAAATATTTAAAATCTGACCATTGGTTGTTTTTATCCATAAATGGCTGCCTATAATAGCAGTCTTTTGCTAAATTTGCTCTCGTTTTAAAACTAAACCATATGACTAAAAAAATAACTCTTGCGCTAATTATCTCTTTTGTGTTTAATGTTGCCGTAAAGGCCGATGAAGGCATGTGGCTGCCTATGTTGCTTGGGCAACAAGTGTATGACGACATGGTAAAAAAAGGTGTAAAGCTTACTAAAGAACAGCTTTATGATATTAATAAACCAAGTGTAAAAGATGCCATTGTTATTTTTGGCGGTGGTTGTACCGGCGAAATAGTA
>Ga0207040_1032_pt1 | contig 38277 bp, 32 predicted proteins | sample Alteio_BWMinCont_72_FD_153279 | JGI IMG/M metagenome (GOLD analysis project Ga0207040, IMG submission 153279) | Enriched cells from forest soil in Barre Woods Harvard Forest LTER site, Petersham, Massachusetts, United States -... | ecosystem: Environmental > Terrestrial > Soil > Temperate forest >... | reverse complement strand
GCCTGCAGCGCATGAGCGGCATCGCCACGCTGACCCGGCAATATGTGGACCGGATCGCGGGATCAAAAACGCGGATCCTGGACACCCGGAAGACAACCCCCAATTTTCGCCTCCTGGAAAAAGAAGCCGTACGGCTCGGCGGAGGATATAACCATCGGTTTGGTCTGTTTGATATGATCCTGCTCAAGGATAACCACATCGATTATTGCGGAAGCGTGGATGCGGCGTTGAAGATGGCCTTTGCCTATCGCGAGCGGGTCAGGCCCGGAATGCGGATCGAAGTAGAGGCCCGGAACCTGGACGAAGTGAGTCAAATTGCGCGGATCGGCCTGGCCGACCGCATCATGCTGGATAATTTCCGTCCTGAAGTACTGCAGGAAGCGCTGGACCTGTTGGGCGGACGCTGGGAAACGGAAGCCAGCGGAGGAATCAATCTGGAAAACATCGCCGAGTATGCCCGGACCGGTGTCGATTTCATCAGCCTGGGCGCGCTTACCCATCAGGCTCGGAGCCTGGACATGAGCCTTAAGGCGGAGATCCTCTGAAATGCCGGCCTGGCAAGGGTTTCAAAGCCCGCGTCAAAATCGTCTGTATGGCCAGAAAAAAAACGCCGCCCTCCGGCGGCATCGTGTACTCCACGGACCCGGATTTCGGGCGGCAGCATTCCGCTCCGCAAAGCGAAGGGTTGCCCGCAGCAGCAGAGCAGCCCATCCGGATCTTGCTGGATTCACGGCAGCGGGCGGGAAAATCAGTTACCCTGCTCCAGGGATTTCAAGGCAGTGAAGAGGAATTGTCCGAGCTGGGTAAAAAATTAAAATCATTTTGCGGAACCGGGGGTTCAGTTAAAGATGGGCTAATCATCATCCAAGGAGATCAGCGCGCGAAAGTCCTTCGCTGGCTGATCGACAACGGGTATACCCGCTCCCGCCAAGTCTGAAAAAGTATAAGTCAGGCGCCAGGGCCAGGCGCAATTCCCCCCGTATCCCCTTCCGGATCTGCTGGGCCGAACCGCATCGAAAGGGCACCGCTGGGACATTGGTTCACCTGCGCGATAATGACTTCCTTTTCGCCTTGTGCAGTGTCTATCCATGGCCGGCGCCTCGGATCAAATACACGGGGGAGGCCACGGAAACAAATTCCGGAATGCTGGCACAGTTCTGGTTTCCAGACCACCGTGACATCGTCTTTGGGGTAATGAAAAGTTTTTTGTGCCATAGGTCATCTTTATTGTCCTTGGGCTAGGCTGTACGCCCGTTTGTCTCCCCACATATTGAGCAGCTCCGAGGAACAAATCTTGAAATCTCCGCTGAGGCTCACGTAAAGACCCAGCACGTCTTGCTGATTGAGGGGAAGGCCGTCGATGCTTTCAAACCGGACGTTGTACTGGTTGACCAAATTCGTATATACGGAGCCGGTAGGCCATACTTGCGTTCCCCGATTGCTGATATTGATCAGGTTGAACTTGACCCCTCCGTGCCGCTGGCATTTCTTGGCAATAAAGTCTGGCTGCCTGTCGCTTTCAATGAACATGTCCACGCCGACAATTTTCTCCTGTCCCATCTCGGAAGCAATCAGCATGGGATTTTCCTGCAAATTGAACAGGGTAGGGGTAACGGGCATATTGGGCAGAATGGGCTTGGCCCCCTGCTCGGGCAACTTACCGAAATGCCCGATGATCGCCTCGGCGAACGCTGTGGTATTCAGTGCCGGAATGGACTTATCCCCGAAATCACCGGTATGTATTCCCCGCTCCAGGGTATACAACAGCGCATTTTCAATGATGGCCGCGTTTTCCATCAGGCCCAGGTGTCGCAACATAGTGACTCCGCTCAGCAAGAGCGCGGTCGGGTTGGCGAGATTTTTTCCGGCGATATCCGGCGCGGTCCCGTGGACGGCTTCGAATATCGAAATATGGTCCCCGATATTGGCCGAAGGGGCAAATCCCAGACCACCCACCAGGCCAGCGCAAAGGTCAGAAATGATGTCTCCCTGCAGGTTCGTCAGCACCACCACGTCAAAATCCTGGGGGCTTATTACCAGCTTCATCGCCAGGTCGTCTACAATAACATCGTCGGAACGGAGTTCGGGATAATCTTTAGCGACTTCCATAAAGCAGTCCAGGAAAAGGCCATCGGTCAGTTTCATGATGTTGGCCTTGTGACCGCAGGTGATTCGGCGGGTGCCCTTCTTCTTGGCCATTTCGAATGCATATTTGATCACCTGGAGGCTGCCAGGCCGGGTGATGAATCGACGGCTGAGTGCGACGTCATGCGTGGGCATGTGTTCGATTCCTCCATACGTGTCTTCGATATTTTCGCGGACAATCGTAATATCGATCAGTATGCCTGCTTTGGAAAAGACCGTGTCCACACCGTGAAGGGTTTGAAAGACGCGCTTGTTGGCGTAGGTGTTCCAGGTCTTGCGGGCGGTGACATTTACGCTTTTTACTCCTTTTCCTTTCGGTGTTTCCATCGGTCCTTTAAACAGGATGCCGAGTTCTTCGATCTTCAGCTTGGCTTCCGGAGTCATACCATTCGAGAAACCCTTGTCGAATACCCACTTACCCATATCAACAAATTCGTATTCCAGGGGAACACGGCCAGCAGCAAAGATTTTCAGCACGGCCTCCATTATTTCCGGACCGATGCCGTCTCCTTTGGCAACAGCAATTTTCATATTTTCTCAGGAAACCGCAGCAGGCGCTGGCCGGTTATATCCTACTCCGTTTTGGTTCAACAATATCGCGCTAGAAAAATGCAGGCGCGCATTCCGGATGGAAATCATTGCCGCTAATTTAGGATAGAATGGTCATTGCGCCGTTAAATATTGGGCATTCCTTCCGGAGGCCACTTTTATTGATTATTTTTATCAAAACTCTTCCGGATGGCCAATAAGATCTCCGAAGGTGTTGAGATCAGCGTAGAAACTTTTTACCAGCCCGATTACAGCAATCCGGTTTCGGGAGAATACATGTTTGCTTACCGTATCAGCATTGAGAATCATAACTCCTTCCCGGTCAAGCTGCATCGCCGGCACTGGCATATCTTCGACAGCAACGGTAACTACCGGGAAGTCGAGGGGGAAGGCGTTGTCGGCGTCCAGCCCACCCTCCAGCCCGGGGAAAGGTATCAATACGTCAGCGGATGCAACCTCCGCACCGAAATGGGCAAAATGCATGGGGAGTACACCATGGAAAACCTCAACAACAAGAAAACCTTCGAAGTCAAGATCCCCGTCTTCGAGATGATCGTTCCGTTCAAGATGAGCTGAACCTCAATGGGTATTTTCCCTGGCTATCTCCCCTATTCCTTCCCATCCTCACCCAACGAGCGAGCGGCTCCAATTATTTTTTAGCAGGATTCATCATGCGCTGCAGGCTTTTGGTCAGGCAAAACAGGACCACCGAAGCCGTGCCAGCCATGAACACGAAGAGCATGAAGAACTCATATTTATTGCTCATCCGGTATCCCAGGAAAGAAGTGATCCGTCCTTTGTCGGGGTAGAGTGCGCTCAGCGCACCGGCCAGTTTGTTGGCGATGGCATTCGCGAGAAACCAGACGGCCATCAGCAGGCTGGCGAACCGGAAAGGGGCCAGCTTGTTCACGAGTGCCAGGCCGATGGGGGAAAGACAGAGCTCACCGCAGGTATGCAGGGCGTACATCCCGGTCAGCCAAATCATGCTGACCTTGGCGGCCGGCTGAACATCCTTCACGCCAAAGGCGATCCAGAGGTAGCCCAGCGCCAGGAGAGCCAGTCCCATGGCCATTTTGGTGGGAGAGGCCGGCTCCCGCTTGCCCAATTTGAGCCAAAACCAGGCAAAGATCGGAGCGAAGGAGACGACAAAGATCGAGTTAAGGCTTTGAAAAGTACTGGCGGGCAATTCTTCGAAAGACAGGTTGCTTCCTCCTTTTCGGATGACCAATACGTTGATGATGACCAGGGCGCCTGCCAAAAGGAACAAAAGGAAATACACGGTATTGCGCAGCGCGGCGTCTCCGGCGGATCCGAGATTCTTAAACACGCGAACGAACAGACGATAAATAAAATAGGCAGCCAGCAACGATAGGGCATAGATTAGCCACACAGGAATCTGCAAGCCCAGATGCCGATTGGTTTGTCGGTCTGCAAAAAAGGTTAGCGAAGCTCCCGCCTGCTCAAAAGCGCTCCAGAAAAAAATCACAAAGAAGGAGACGATGAATATGACGGCGACCTGCTTTTTCTGGATGGAAGTCAGCGCCCGGTCGGAAAAAATGATGAAGGCAATAAAAATGGGTGCAGCGATCAACAGGTAGGTCAGGAATTCAAATTTCTTCAGGTCGACATAGAGCAGACCGATGGTAAAAAACGACAGGACGAGCATTCCCGCGATGATGGCCAAGGGTTTCAGGAACCTACGGGGCGCCCCTGGCGGGGTAAGCCCCAGAATCCGCCGTTCGGGGTCGACCACATATTTGTGCTGAAAGGCTTTTTGGACTATAACGCTAATGGTCATGGCTATTCCCCCTGCCAGGAAAGACCATCGAAAATCAGCGGGGTTTCCGGTATCACCCACCATGCCGCAAACAAACGGCCCCAGCGCGCCGCCGGTGTTAATCCCCATGTAGAAAATGGTGTAGGCAGAATCGATGCGGCGATCTCCTGCCGGATACAATTGGCCGACCATCGAAGAAATATTTGGTTTGAAGAAACCATTTCCAGCGATCATAAGGCCCAATCCGGAATAAAAAAGCAGCGAAGAGGCATGGGGAGCGCTGTGGTACAGACTGCCGCAGCAAAACAACAGCAATTCACCGATGGCCATGACAATTCCACCGGATATGATGGCCCGGTGGTTCCCCCAATACCGGTCGGCGATGTAGCCGCCAAGCAAGGGAGTCAGGAAAACAAGGCTGGTATAACTTCCGTAAAGATTAGAGGCAAATACGTCGTCGAAAAGAAGCGCTTTGGTCATGAAGAGCACCAATATGGCGCGCATGCCATAGTAATTGAACCTCTCCCACATTTCCGTTGCAAACAAAATATACAATCCTTTCGGATGCCCTTTTGCGGGCAGCGTCTCGGGCATGGCGTAGGGTTTTGATGAAACGGGACATGCACAAACATGTCTATCGCTCAATGTACACACAAATTCCAAACCGGCCAGTGGCGGAAGAATACCGATCCACAATTTTTTTTCTGATTGTGGATTTGAATTTCGAATTTCGGGTCCGAATCTATAGTATGAAAATTTTGTTATTGGGCTCTGGTGGGAGGGAGCACGCGCTAGCCTGGAAACTCTCCCAAAGCTACCTTTGTTCCCAGCTATACATTGCACCCGGCAATGCGGGAACAGTTCAATGCGGAATCAATTTGCCGATCAGCCCCACCGATTTTGACCAGATTGGAAAAGCCTGCAATGAAAAGCAAATTGACATGGTTGTGGTCGGACCCGAAGAACCACTCGTCAAGGGCATAGTCGATTTTTTTGCCGCAGAGCCGTTGCTGCGGCATATCCCGGTGATCGGCCCTTCCGCCAGCGGAGCAAAGCTGGAGGGGAGCAAGGCCTTTTCGAAAAAATTCATGGAACGGTACGGAATTCCCACTGCTGCATACCGGGAATTCGACATGGACAATTACGAAGCGGGGATCGCTTATCTCGAAAGTCATCCCCTGCCGATCGTCTTGAAAGCCGACGGCCTGGCTGCCGGCAAGGGAGTCATCATCTGCCATAGCTATGTGGAGGCCATGGCCGAATATGAGCTCATGCTGCAATACAGCAAATTCGGAGAAGCCAGTCGCAAAATTGTCGTCGAAGAATTCCTGGAAGGCATCGAGGTGTCCGTATTCGTGCTCACCGACGGAAAGGATTTTGTTGTACTTCCGGAGGCCAAGGACTACAAGAGGGTCGGGGAAGGCGACAAAGGATTAAATACCGGCGGCATGGGCGCCGTCAGCCCGGTTTCCTTTGCCGACCGGGGCTTCATGCAAAAAATCGAGGACCGGATCATCCGCCCAACCATCGAGGGCCTGCGCCAAGAAGGCATCTCTTACAAGGGATTCATCTTCCTGGGGGTTATCAAAATCGCAAATGAACCGTTTATTATCGAGTACAACTGCCGACTCGGAGATCCCGAGGCCCAGGTGATCATCCCTCGGCTGAAAAATGACCTGGTGGAGCTTTTCCAAGCCGTGGCTGAGCAAAAGCTAAGCGGTCAGTCCATCGAGCAGGATCAGCGAACCGCCTGCACCATCGTGGCAGTCAGCGGGGGCTACCCGGGGAGTTACGAAAACGGATTTCCGATATCGGGCCTGGACCAGCCTGCCGTGCCCAGCAGCATTATTTTTCAGTCGGGCACCAAGCTCGACGGCGAAAATATCGTTACCAATGGCGGCCGGGTGCTCAGCATAACTTCTTTTGCCGAAACAATTGGAGAAGCGGTGGCTAAATCGCGGTCCATATTGGAGCGGATTGACTTTGACGGCATGTACTACCGGCGGGATATCGGTTTCGAATTTGTCAACCCGCGCTAGCCACCGGATTCCCTTCTTGGGCCAGCATAGCTGGTTTCGTATAGAATTGCCTCCTAATTTTGCACCGGCTTATCTGGTCTTCCATTTCTCCTGCAATGCCTCCCAACGAACCATATTACGCTGATTATCTTCAACTGGCTAAAATCCTGCAAGCGCAGGAAACCGAGAGCGGGCGTCAGGGACGGCCTGCGCACGACGAGATGCTGTTCATCGTCATCCACCAGGCTTATGAGCTCTGGTTCAAACAATTGCTTTACGAAGTGGATTCGGTCTGCCGGATCATGGAAAAACCTTCATTGCAGGACAATTCTCCGGAATTACAGACCGTGGTCCATCGTTTGTCCCGCTGTGCGACGATCCTAAAAGTCATGGTCCACCAGATCGATATCATGGAAACGATGACTCCGATGGATTTTTTGGATTTCCGGGACCTGTTGCGACCGGCTTCAGGATTTCAAAGCTGGCAGTTTAAGGCCCTGGAAGCGCGATTGGGCCTGAAATACGCACAACGGGAAGGGCAATCCTACTATATTTCCCAGCTCAATCCAATGGATATCGAGCGCATCCGTTCGGCGGAAAAAGAAATGGACTTGCTGGAATGGGTGGAACGCTGGTTGAGTCGCATGCCTTTCTTCGATGAACCGGCCAATTGGGCCGGGTTTGACTCCCCGCCAGATGGGCCCGGGGTGCACCCGTTTTGGGCCGAATACCGGCGCCGCTATGAATCGAGCCTGGCGGAACCTGAGCAGGCCAACCTGGCTTCTTTTGATGCCACTTTCTTTCCGGAGACCGGGCAGGATGCCGGTGCGGGCAAGGGGCGGAGCCTGTCTGCCCCAGCCTGCCGCGCCGCACTGTTTATCATGCTCTACCGGGGGTATCCCGTTCTCCAATTGCCTTTTCAATTGCTGCATCAGCTGATGGAAATCGACGAACAACTGGGCACCTGGCGCTTTCGGCATTTGAGTATGGTCCAGCGCACCATCGGAACCCGCATTGGCACGGGGGGAAGCAGCGGCGGATCCTACCTGCAGGCTGCCCTTCAGAAGCACCATATTTTTAAGGAAATTGCCGCGCTAAACAGTTTTTTGATTGAGCGCAGCCGGCTCCCCATACTTAGCCCGGCGATGGAGAGAAGGCTGGGTTTCCTGCATGAAGCCTGACCATTCAATAGAAACGGCCAACATTTTGGATCTGCCGGTACGGCTTCTGAAAGAAAACATCCACCATTCTGTTAAACTCATCTTTATAGAAAACGGGTGTGCTGTGTCCGGAATTGGGGAGGATCCACAAATAGGCCCTCGGAATATTTTCAAATATCTCCAGCGTGTGGGAAGGCCAGATCACGTCATGGTCGCCGCCGATGATCAGCGCCGGACAATGGATGGCATGGAGGGCGGAACTGGGAATATGCGGTTGATCGCAGAGCAGTCGAAGCAGCTTGAATTGTTGGTGCTCCCTCGGGCTCAGGTTGGCTTTATTTTTCAGCTGGGCATAGGCCGGCCTGACCATATTCCAGATCTCTTGCGGCACGGCCGTTGTATCCGGGACCAGGTTGGCGCCTGTCGAAGCCAGCTTCCTGACTTTTTGCGGATGACGCATGGCGAGCAAAAGCGAATTGATCCCTCCATCACTCCATCCAATGACGAAGGCGGAATCCACCTGCAGCGTGTCCAATAGGCAAGCCAGGTCATCTGCCATCATTTCATAGCTCAGCGAATCGCCCGGGTCTGCCGATTTGCCCTGTGACCGGCTGTCGGCGAGGATAACCCGGTATTTCTTGCTGAAATAGGGGATTTGGTTTCTGAAATCAGCAATGGAGCCTCCATTTCCATGAATGATCAGCAAAGGCTCCCCTTGGCCGTAGATTTCGCAATACATGCGGAAACCGCGCAGGCTATAGTATTTCCCGACTTCTGGATTGTTCCCGTAGGGAGTCGGTTTGCTGTTCTGGGGGTAGGCATTCCCTAGAAAAGAAAAGGCCAGGGAAAGCAGGATCAGGTTTTTCTTTCTCATGTCCAGTGAAAATTTGAACGCCAAAAAGCCACGAGGGCCAAATGTAGTGAGTTTATCCAATTCGGGGTTTCAACCAAGTTCTGAGGGCCTGCAAAGCCCATTTCCATCCGCTCCACTGGAATATGCATTCGAAACTAAATAGTTGTGCAGGAAAAATAAGGGATTGGAAAAAACGTTCAATGTGCATTCCCGCACCTGTTGGCAACCTAAGGTGGATCAGAGGCTGACTTCTCGATGCAAATAGCTGATTCACAGGAAGTTTTTCACTAAATTTGGCAGGGCGAGCTACTTTGTTAATACCGATTATTTATATGAATTTTGCAGGCATTACCACTGAATTTAAAATCTGACCTACATAAGATGGGATTATTCAATTTCCTAACGCAAGAAATCGCGATGGACCTGGGTACTGCCAATACCCTTATCATACATAACGATGAAATTGTAGTCAACGAACCGAGCATTGTCGCGCTGGACCGGAACAACCCAAAGACCGTTCTGGCCGTGGGCAAGCGGGCGTTGATGATGCACGAAAAAACGCACGAGAGCATTCGGACGGTGCGGCCCCTGAAGGATGGAGTCATAGCCGATTTCAATGCGGCTGAACTGATGATCCGCGAGATGATCAAGATGATCTATCCGAAGAAACCGCTCTTTCCCCCCAGCTGGCGCATGATGATCTGCATTCCCTCTAGCATTACTGAAGTGGAAAAACGGGCGGTACGCGACAGCGCTGAGCAGGCCGGCGCCAAGGAAGTCTACCTGATCCATGAGCCCATGGCCGCAGCCTTGGGCATCGGCATCGACGTAGAGGAGCCTGTCGGCAATATGATCATTGACATCGGAGGAGGAACGACAGGAATCACCGTGATCGCTTTGGCTGGAATTGTCTGTGACCAATCAATCCGGATTGCAGGCGACGAATTCACCGCAGATATCATGGAAGCCTTGCGGAGATACCATAGCCTGCTGATCGGTGAACGGACGGCCGAGCAGATCAAGATCAATATCGGCGCGGCGTTAAAGGACCTCGACAATCCGCCCGATGACATTCCCGTAAATGGCCGCGACCTGGTAACCGGCATTCCGAAGCAGATCATGGTTAGCTATCAGGAGATTGCGGAAGCCCTCGACAAGAGCATCTTCAAGATTGAAGAAGCCATACTCAAGGCCCTGGAAACGACGCCTCCGGAATTAGCGGGGGACATCTACCGCAGGGGACTCTATCTTACCGGCGGAGGTGCCTTGTTGCGCGGCCTTGACAAGAGACTCAGCCAAAAAATAAAGCTGCCCGTCCATATTGCGGATGATCCGCTGAAAAGCGTAGTACGTGGAACGGGCATCTCACTCAAGAATTACGACAGGTATCCGTTTGTGATGCGCTGACCCGAAGCCATGCGCCCATTCAGGGATTCGCCCCGGGGGCATGCGGTTTTGGGCATTAAATACTTCTTCCCGTGCGTAATGTTTTTCTGTTCATCAGAAGGTATTTTAATTTTCTGTTCTTCCTGCTGCTGCAAATCATTTCGCTTTCTTTCTTATTCCGGTACAATCGATTTCATGAAGCCGCCTTCATGAATATTGCCTTGCAGGTGACCGGTCGCTTGGATGCCCGTTTCAATACGATCAGCTATTATTTCCGGCTTAAGCAGGCTAACGAAGCGTTGCTCAAGGAAAATGTGCGGCTGAATCAGCTGCTGAAAGCCAACTTCGAAGGTCCGGACTCCAATAAACTCATGGTCAGCGACACCATCCGCGTGGATCACCTAAGCAGCATCCGCAAATATGTCTACCTGGAGGCCAAAGTGGTGGATAATTCCACCGGCGGCCCGGCGAATTTCCTGACTATTCACCGCGGTTCACTGGAGGGAGTGCACCCCAATATGGGAGTCGTCAGCTCAGCGGGTATCGTAGGGAGGGTGGTCAACGTAAGTGACAATTTCGCTACGGTGATGAGCCTGCTGCATCGCAGTTTCGCCGTTGTGGCCAAGCTAAAGAAAGGCGGTGAGCGCGGCACCGTGGAATGGGACGGCCTCAGCCCGATGTATGTCACGCTGAAAAATATCCCGAAAAGCGCAAAGGTTGCCAAAGGTGACACCGTAATAACTTCGCAAATTTCCTCCCTTTTTCCGCCGGGGGTGGACGTAGGCACGGTCTCGGATATTATTGACGATCCCAGTACCAATTTCTATACCCTTCGCCTCAGGACAGCCACCAATTTTTTCAGTGTGGAATATGTGTACGTGACTGACAATACACAGTATCAGGAGCAGAAAATGTTGGAGGACTCGACGAAAAAGAAATTCAATGAGTGACCTGATCAAAAATACCCTTCGGTTTATCATCTTCATTCTGGTGCAGGTATTTATCCTGTTCCAGATGCCTCCCTTGCACCGGTTTATCACGCCATACCTGTATTACCTGTTCATTCTCTGGCTGCCCTTCAGCATGGCGAGACCCCGCCTTACCTTCCTGGGTTTTTTTTACGGCCTTTGCCTCGATTATTTTACCCATACTCCGGGCCTACATGCTGCAGCCTGCACCCTGATCGCTTACCTGCGCCCCTTTGTCATCAACCTCCTCATCTCGCAAGAAGGAGCAGACAAGAGCTACGGATCGCCTTCGATCACCAGCATGGGGCCTGCTCCCTATGCGACCTATGTGCTGGTCCTAACCCTTTTCCACCATGTGTACCTCGTATTTCTGGAATGGCTGAGTTTTGGCAGCCTGTGGTTCTTCCTGGGGAAAGTAGCCGCAACCACGGGCATCAGCCTGCTGCTGGTCCTGGTTACCGAACTCTTGTTCTTCCGCAAGGAAAAGTTCCGCACCAATGCGGCCTGAGGGATGCCCGGGCACAGCCAGTTACAAATTTCAAAAACTTTACGCATCGCATATTGCTTCCCATTCTTTGCCGTTATACCTTTAACAATTATTCCGCTTCGCATCAACTTTCTATAAATCGGATATCCGGGAATGCCAGTCTTCAATCAATCGCGCAGCAATATTATCCGCCTCATTTTCAGTGCGATGTTCCTGGTCATTTTCGCCCAGTTGCTTAACCTGCAGCTCGTTTCCGCGAAATACAAGAAGATGGCGCAAGAGAATGCCTTGTTTTCCAAGCGCATTTACCCTAGCCGGGGGATCATTTACGACCGCCGGGGCCGGGCGATCCTCAACAACACCATAATGTATGATCTCATGGTCACCCCCTCCCAGGTAAAGACCATAGATACGGCCTATTTCTGTGCGCTGGAAGGGATCGATACCGCAGAATTCCGGGATCGCATGCTGGACGCCCGGCTGAAGAACGGCCCCTTCCGGCCCAGCATCTTCGACGACCTCCTTCCCCCCGAACTTTATGCCAAGCTCGAAGAGAATATCTGGCAATTTCCAGGATTCAATTTGCAGGAACGGCCGGTGCGCGTTTATCCGTTCAATGCGGGCGCGCATATCATGGGCTATGTCGGGGAAGTCGATTCCCTCGCGCTGCGCCGCAACAATTCTGCCTACCAGATGGGAGACTATATCGGTAAGACCGGACTAGAACAATACTACGAGCCGGCGCTGATGGGTCAACGGGGCATCGAATTCTGGATCAAGGACAATAAGAACCGGCTCGTCGGCCACTACGAAAACCGCGCGGAGGACACGCCGGCGGTAGCAGGTCGGAACCTGCATACCTACATGGATATCGATCTGCAGCAGCTGGCCGAGAAACTCATGAGGAATAAAGTAGGCGCGATTGTGGCGATCGAACCCCAGACGGGCGGGATTTTGGCCATGGTGTCCAGCCCCGATTATGATCCCAACCTATTGACAGGATCTGACAAGCAGGAAAATTTTAACCATCTTTTCCTCGACCAGAGCAGCCCGCTGTTCAACCGGGCGATCAAGGGACTATATCCGGCCGGATCCACTTATAAACCGCTGGGGGCACTCATCGGCCTGGATGAAGGCGTTATTACGCCGGCCAGCGGCTACGATTGCCACGGTGTTTATTACGGCTGCCCCCATCCGGTCAAATGCGAAGAAAAAGCGCCGGGACACGCGGCCAGTCTCCGGTTGGCGATTGCCAATTCCTGCAACTCCTTTTTCTCCAACACGCTCAAGCTGATCATTGATAATCCCGAATTCCATAGCGCTCGGATCGGGCTGATGAAATGGAAGGAATATGTCAATGCGTTCGGGTTGGGCCACCGTCTGGGAGTGGACTTGCCCAGCGAAGATGCCGGGATGATCCCGGACACTACGGTGTATGACAAAGAATATCATCACCAATGGAACTCCTGCACGATGGTGGGCGGGGGATTGGGTATCGGACAGGACAAGATGGTCGTCACTCCGCTGCAAATGGCCAATGCGATGTGCATTGTGGCGAACAAAGGCTTTTTTTATGTGCCCCATTTTGTAGAGAAAATTGATGGCGAGCCAGCGGACGACACCCTCATGGACCGGTTCCAGAAAAGACATTACGGGGTATCCCATATCACCGACGAAGACTATAATGTGGTGATGAGCGCGATGCAGGACGTAGTGGAGTTCGGCACGGCGCATGCTGCCCGGATACCGGGGATCAATATCTGCGCCAAGACGGGCACGGGTCAGAACAAAAGAGTCATCGACGGACGCGTCATCGAGCTGCCCAACAATTCCATGTTCGTTTGCTTTGCACCGCGGGAAAATCCGAAAATTGCGCTGGCGGTAGTCGTGGAGAATGCCGGGCACGGAGCCACATGGGCCGCGCCGATTGCTTCCCTGCTGCTGGAAAAATACCTGCGCGATACCCTGAGCGAAGAACGCACGAAATTGGCGCAACAACTTATCGAAACCAATCTTATGCCCAAATACCTGGTCCGCGTTCAATTTCGCAGCGATTCCCTGCGGGCGGTCAACTGGGCCCGGCAGACCGGCGACAGCAGCCGCTGGATCAAGTACCAGGATCGATCGTTCAGGGCTGCCATGGAAGACACTATTCATCGGGTGATTACCCAGGAGCTGCTGCAGGAGATGCAGCGCGGTGTCCTGGATAAACCAAAGGAGAGCATAACGGCTCCCGATACTTCAAAATAATTTGTATGAGCCAGAAAAATGCCACCATGACCAAGGGCCTTGACCGGTCGCTGATCTGGCTCTGGTTCATCCTATGCTCCATTGGGATCATGAGCATTTTTGCTGCAGCTTACCGGGACGGCGACAATGTGCTCCAGGGATTTTTGTCCCTGCGCACCGATTACAGCCGGCAGTCCCTATTTCTGATCCTTGGCGCCATCGTCGGTATTTTTATCATGCTGACCGACAGCAAATTTTTCACGGCCACAGCCAACCTGGGTTATGCCCTGGGCATTTTATTGCTTCTCCTGGTCTTCCCCCTGCATTCCCGGGTTAAAGGCACCGAATCCATCATTCGTTTCGGAAATCTATTTCAAATCCAGCCGGCCGATCTCTGCACCGTATTTGTCAACCTGGCGCTGGCCAAATACCTTTCGCGCGTGGAAACGGACTTTGCCCGGCCGCGCTCCCAGCTTATCGCCAGCGCCATAGCCCTGACCCCCGCCCTATTGTCGATCATGCAAAACGAAACGGGACTGGCCCTGGTTTATTTTTCCTTTTTCCTCGTCATGTTCCGGGAAGGACTCCCCCCCTCGGTCCTCATCGTCGGATTTTCCTTTGCGGTCCTGGTCGTGGCTACCCTGTTGCTAGAACCCAATACCCTGGCGCTAATCCTGACGGCGATCGCTGGTCTGGTCATTTACATTCTTCGGAAACAAATCAAAAAACGCCGCAACCTGGTCTTCTTGGTCATCGGGATCTGGTTCGTCTGTGTGGGAGTCCAGCGATTTGTGGTCCCCTTTGCGTTCGATCATGTGCTGCAACCCTATCAAGTCAAGCGCATTTATGATCTGATCGGGAAGGACTATACGCCCAAGGACGCCGCGGCGGCCCTGGAGATCGAGCAGAAATCCGGAAGCCACAAAAAGGGCAGCACCAACGACAATAACTACAATGTCAAACAAAGCAAAATAGCGATCGGCAGCGGCGGAATCGTCGGCAAGGGTTTGCTAAGCGGCACCCAGACCCGTTATGAGTTCGTGCCGGAACAGCGGACCGATTTTATATTCTGCACCATCGGGGAGGGATTCGGCTTCACCGGCAGCGTGATCTTTCTGGGGATTTATCTGATATTGCTTCTGCGGATCGTAACCGTTGCCGAGCGGCAGCGAAGCGTTTTCAGCCGGTGCTACGCGTACGGGGTCGCTTCCGTCTTCTTCTTCCATATCGCCATCAACGTCTGCATGACGGTGGGGCTCGCTCCCGTTATCGGGATAACCCTCCCCCTGGTCAGCTACGGGGGCACTTCGCTCATTACTTTTACCATCCTGCTTTTTGTCCTGATCCGCCTGGACGCCGACCGGCAAATGGTCTTGAGGTAAATCAATTGCTATGCAAGTCGTTCCTCTTTCTGAAGGCGCTTTTACGGTGGATAAGACTAAGCTTTTTGTTCCCTTTGATCCGGCCAAGGATGACCTGCAGGCCCGGCCCTTCGGCAGTTTGCTGGTAGAAGTGCAGCCTTTTGCGATCGTAACCCGGGAAGACGTGTTGGTCCTGGATGGCGGATTGGGTTTTGAACGACAGGGTATGCTGCAGCTGCATCAAAACTTACAAAATGCCGGGATCCTCCCTGATCAAGTAACTAAGGTCCTGGTAAGCCATTTGCATAAAGATCATTCAGGCGGTTTGGGCCGAGAGGAGCGGCCCGGTGGTCCGCGCGTGCTTTCCTTTCCCCAGGCCCGGTACTATATCCAGCAAAAGGAGCTCACATTTGCCTTTGATAAGGGTTTTCCTTCCTATCTGACGGAAGAACTCGAGTGTCTGCGTGATGCTCCGCAGGTCGAGTTGCTTGACGGAAACGGAGTGATCGACGGCTATATTCGTTACGAATTAACGGGTGCGCATTGCCCCTACCACCAGGCATTCTGGATCGTGGAAGGAGGAGAGACTTTTTTTTTCGGAGGCGATGTTGCGCCGCAGTGGCAGCAGATGAAGAACCGCTTCTTGGCCAAATATGATTTCGACGGAAAGAAATCCATGGAGTTGAGAAAAGCCTGGTGGGAAAAAGGCAGAAAGGAGCACTGGACCTTCCTGTTCTATCACGATATCCTTAACCCGGTCGTGCGCCCGGATGCCTGAGAAAATGTTGGCAAAAAAAGAAGGCCTGCCCTGGAAAGAGCCGGCCCTTGCTAACCTATGAAAAACACCAACTTCAAATATCGAGAATAAGCTAAGCTCTTTGGAAATTAATCGGTGAACACGCAAAATCTCAAGGTCGATTGCCGAACGGGCGCCTGGGTTGCTGCATTCTCCGCTGCTGCGCCCTGCGCAGCCATTCCCCTCGCACAAAATTGGTGAACTCCCGCTCGGAGCGGAAAAACTGGTTGACCTTGTTCGGCGGAAGTGCGGCTCCAAACTGTGCGCTGTACTTCTTTCGGATGTTCAGCAGGATCTCATCCATTTCAATCTCCGTCTTGTTCCGGTTTGCCATTCTGGCATCCCGAAGTTCCTGGGCGTACTGATTATAAACGGGCCAGAACCGCTGAGCTTCTTCCGGAGTAAGCTTCATGCGGTCGGTGATGTAACCGATCTTCAACGATTCCAGCTTGCCGCCCGAATTGTTCTGGTCGACATTATCCTGCGCCCGGACCGCAAGATCCAGGAAGCAAAACCATATCGACAGTAAGATCAGCTGTTTCATTGTTACACAGGAAACCACCGCCGCAGGCGGTTAGGTTATACCTTCCTCTATTTAGGTTCAAAAAAAATTTCGCACCTACAAGGTGCTTCATGAACCGGATGTTCCAGGTTTGAAAAATCGCACCCGTTAATTTTTCCGGTTAGCATAACCTTTCCGTCTCAGCCTAATGGCATACTCCATTGAACCGGCTCAGTTGTCCGCCTGATTCTTGGGAGCGGAGTTCTCATTCACGTATTGCTGAAGCTCTTCGTCCGAGACGCCGCTCAACAGATTATTGCCCTCATTATCGCCCACACTCTCATTATCCCCCAAGTCAATGGATGCTAAACTATTCAAATCCGTTTCCGGTACATTTTGCGATTCGAGGTAATTCAGAATCTCCTGATCGCTCACGGTCGCAAAATTGGTCTTGTCTGCCAGAGGAATTGTCAATTGGATGGGCTTGGCCGTAGAATTGGGCGAGGAATTGAACCAAAGCAATCCACCCGTAAGCAGGACGCCGGCAACCATCGCCGCCGCAGCATATTTCATCCAGCTTCTGGCTCCAAGCAAAGAAATGATTTTGGCCGGTTTGCGCGAAGCGATCTGTTTCACCCGGCTAAGGGCCCGATCCGGAAATGTTTCAAAATATCCGGCAGGCAATTCATACAACTCGGATTTGTCCAGGGCATGAATCAGGGAAGAATCTTTTTCCAACTCGTCCTGCACCTGGTCCAGGGCTTTCAATCCCATCACCAGGTTTTCCGAAAGCTCGGTAAAATAGCCGCTGGGGACCTCAAATGGAGTTTTCTTGTCCAAGCCGCTCAGCAAAGGAGATATAACTTCCAATTCCTCTTCGGGGGAATTCGCCTGCTGGGCACGGATGAGGGACATCATCTGCGCCGGAAAACGATCCCAGTATCCCTTGGGCACCCGGAAGGGATTTTCTCTTGCCTGCAAGCCCCAGGAAGGAGAAGGATCCGGACTCAGGGCCGAACGGACGGCCTCCTGCATGTAGGCAGGGAATTGTTCGAAATAGCCTGCGGGGACTTCCCACAAATCTTCGCTCCCGCCCATTCCCGCCAGGAAGGGACTTACCGAGTTCAGTTCATTCCATATTTCAGACCCCTTTTTCATTATCAGTGAGACTTTTTTTGTTAATCAAAGTTTAATGATTGAGCATGTACTCTTCTATTTTTTTGACGGCATGGTGATAGGAAGCTTTTAGGGCCCCTTCCGAAGTTCCCAGGACTCTTCCCATTTCCTCATAGGGCATTTCGTCGTAATATCGAAGGTTAAACACAATTCGTTGTTTTTCAGGAAGTTGTTGGATGGCTACTTGGAGCTTCCATTCTAACTTATTGGCATCGAAGTGTTTATCTGCCATGATGCGGTTGCTGAGTCCGCCCTCCCCCTCGTCCAGGGACTGCACCGCCCGTTTTTTCTGTTGCTCCAGGAAGGTCAGGCATTCATTGGTGGCAATGCGATAAAGCCAGGTATATAGCTGGGAATCCTTCCGGAAATTCTCCAGGCCATTCCAGACACGTATAAATATATTTTGTAATACGTCATTGGCGTCCTCGTGTTCTATGACCATTCTACGAACATGCCAGTAGAGCTTTTCCTGGTATTTTCGAATGATGTCCGTGAAGGCCTTTTCCTTGGTTTTCGGGTCACGGAAGAGCATAAGCAATTCCGAATCCTGGACAGTGACCGCCATAAGGTTAGCCGTTTAGGTCAGGAGAATCTGCATTTAGAAGATCAGTCTGCTTCAAGGTTTAAACGGGGGATGATCTAGAATTATGCTAAAACCTATCCTTTTCTAGCAAGTACTTTCTCCGCAGCCGATACAATGTCCGGCGCGTCGAGTCCGTATTTCTTCAAGAGTTGATCGGGAGTGCCGCTTTCTCCAAACGTGTCCTTTGTGCCCACGTATTCTATCGGGACGGGAAAATGCCTGGAGGCCACCTGGGCGATGCTGTCGCCGAGGCCTCCGATGACATTGTGTTCTTCAGCGGTAACAGCGCATCGCGTCTTTCGCAAGGACTGGATTACGGCTTCGGTGTCGATCGGCTTGACGGTGTGTACATTGATCAGTTCAACGGAGATTCCTTTCTCCGAAAGAATTTTTGCGGCTTCCACTGCCTTCCAGACCAAATGACCGCAGGCAAAAATGGAGATCTCCTCGCCTTCTTCCAGGATTTGCGCCTTCCCGATTTCAAAAGGCAGGGAGCTACTGAATATCGGCCAGACCGGACGCCCGAATCGGAGATAGACGGGTCCGACATAGTCAACTATGGCCAGCGTCGCCATCTTGGTCTGCTGGTAGTCGCAGGGCACGATGACGGTCATGCCCGGCAACATTTTCATCAATCCGATGTCTTCCAGGATCTGGTGGGTTGCACCATCCTCGCCTAGCGTAAGTCCGGCATGCGATGCGCAGATCTTGACGTTCTTTCCTGAATAGGCGATGGACTGGCGGATCTGGTCGTAGACGCGGCCGGTCGAAAAGTTCGCAAAAGTCGTGGTGAAGGGAATTTTGCCCCCAATGCTAAGGCCGGCTGCTACTCCCATCATATTGGCTTCCGAAATTCCGCACTGAAAAAAACGCTCCGGGAATTCCTTGATGAACTGGTTGAGCTTGAGGGAGCCAGCAAGGTCGGCCGTTAGCGCGACGACCTGGTCATTTTTCCTGGCTGCCTCGACTATGCCGTCCCCAAATCCGCTTCGCGTATCCTTTTGCCCGGTGACCTGTAAATTCGATAGCATGAAACAGAATTGATTTGGAGGCGATTGGCCAGTCCGTGATGGAATTAGCTTCCGGCAAAGTAAAGGAGAAGTTTCGGTTTTTGGCGGGAGGCCAATTTTTTCTTGAATACGATCGCCCGATCAATTCAGGCCGGAGAATTTGCCGTTGTAAAATTTTTCGTCCAGGATCAGCTTTTGTTCCCATTTCCATGCGGTAGCCATGATATCATCCAGGGTGAAGTGGGCCTGCCACCCGAATTGCTTACGGATAAGGGCATTGTCCGCATAAATGGCAACCACGTCCCCTGTGCGGCGGGGACCGATCACGTAATTCAGGCGCTGCTTGCTCACCCGCTCAAAGGCATGGATTACTTCCAGAACCGAAATGCCGGTTCCGGTGCCCAGGTTATACACTTCGCAGGCCCGACTGCTCCGGCCTTCCAATAAGTAACGAAGGCCCAGTGTATGCGCATGTGCGACGTCACATACATGGATAAAGTCCCGGATGCATGATCCGTCCCGAGTTGGGTAGTCGTCTCCGTTGACCTGCAACTGCGGCAAGCGGCCGATGGCTGTCTGTGTGATGGCGGGAATCAGGTTTGCCGGTTTGCCCACGGGCATCTCGCCGATCAGAATGCTCGGGTGCGCGCCCGCCGGGTTGAAATATCGCAGCAGAATGCAGCGGGTGGGAGAAGACTTCGCGAACTCATTGATGATCTGCTCTCCCATCTGCTTGCTGTATCCGTAGGGCGACTCTGCCGGCTTCGGAGGAGTTTGCTCGGTTACAGGAATCTGGTCGGCATTTCCATAGACCGTACAGGATGAAGAAAATACGAAATGAGGAATATTGAATTCATGGATGCATTTCAGGAGGTTCATCAGAGACATGAGGTTGTTCTCGAAATACATCAGGGGATGAGATACGGATTCCTCGACCGATTTATATGCGGCAAAATGGATTATTCCGGCGATGTCCGCATTTTCCTGAAAGATGGCAAACGTATCGTCGAAATTGCCCAAATCCACTTTGTAGTTCTTCACTTTTTTCCCGGTGATCTTTTCCACTCCTTCCAGTATCCGGGGATTTGACCGGGAATTATTGTCCACGGAGATGACATCGAAGCCATTCTCCAGCAGGTCGACCAATGTGTGGGACCCAATGTATCCGCAACCTCCGGTAACCAGGATTTTGCTCATGGGCAACATTTAGCTGGCGATCACCTGCAGCAGATAATCACCGTAACCACTTTTCAGCAGGGGCTGAGCCAGTACTTTTACCTGCTCCCGGGTAATGAAGCCTTTCCGGTAGGCAATTTCTTCGACACAAGCGATTTTTATGCCCTGCCGCTGCTCGATCACCTGAACGAACTGGGAGGCTTGCATTAACGAATCAAAGGTTCCAGTATCTAGCCAGGCCGTCCCCCGGTTCATCACAGACACCTTCAGTTTCCCGCGTCTTAAGTATTCCCGGTTCACATCGGTTATTTCATATTCCCCCCGTGCGCTCGGTTTAAGCATACGGGCAATGGCGACGACTTCGTTGTCATAAAAATACAGACCTGGCACCGCGTATTGGCTTTTGGGGAGGGCCGGTTTTTCTTCGATCGACAGCGCGCGCATCTGGTTGTCGAATTCGACTACGCCATACCGTTGGGGATCACTGACGTGGTAGGCGTATACAATCCCCCCATCCGGATCGGTGTTCAGCTGCAGCTGCCGGCTCAATCCGGAGCCATAAAAAATATTATCCCCCAGCACCAGGGCCACTTTATCCGTTCCTAGAAAATCAGCGCCAATGACAAAGGCCTGGGCAAGCCCTTCGGGTCTCTGTTGCTCGGCATACTGCACGCGCAGACCGAGCTGGGAACCGTCCCCAAAAAGTTTTTGAAATAAGGGGAGGTCCTGCGGAGTCGAGATGATTAGTATTTCCTGAATCCCGGCCAGCATCAAAATGGATAGGGGATAGTAGATCATGGGTTTGTCGTAGACGGGCATGATCTGCTTGCTGATGGCAAAGGTTATCGGATGCAACCTTGTGCCGGACCCGCCGGCCAGGATGATTCCCTTCATACTTGATGTTTCTCTTGCCGGCCTCCGGCAGCACGCGCACGGGTCGCCTGACTGCGGGTTGACCGGGTGCCAATGTAGTGAAGATTACCGAATTATCGAAAATCGAAGCTGACGTTAATGATCGGACGCCGATTCAAAAAAAGATCCGGGACAACAAGAATGCAGCGGAGGCAATTAGGGCGCTGACGGGGATGGTAAGTATCCAGGCCCAGAGGAGGTTGATGGTTAGTCCCCAGCGGACGGCGGATAAGCGCTTGGTTGCCCCGACGCCAATAATGCAACCGGTGATCGTGTGGGTAGTGCTCACCGGGATGCCGAATTTTTGGGTGATGAATAACACAATTGCCCCCGAGGTTTCCGCGCAGAATCCTTCCATCGGCGTAACCTTGGTAATTCGGGTACCCATGGTTTTTACAATGCGCCATCCGCCGCTCAGCGTCCCCAAGGCGATCGCCGTAAAGCAGGCGAAGGGCACCCAGATCGGAACATCCCGGATATTGGCCAGATCGCCTCGCGCCACCATGGCTGCAGCGATGATACCCAACACTTTTTGTGCGTCGTTTCCGCCATGACCCAGACTTAACATGGCAGAAGACAGCAGCTGCAGCCGCCGGAACCAGTTATCGGCTTTATAGGGATTGGCATTTCGGCAAAGATTGATCACGAGGATACTGATGACCAGGGCCATCACCATACCGATCAGCGGGGCCAGCACGATAAAACTAAAAGCGGGAACGACGTTGTGATAATTGATCACTATGCGACCCCCGATGGACCAGCCTCCCGCATGCGTCAGGGCCGCGCCCATGAATCCACCCAGCAGGGCATGGGATGAACTCGAGGGAATGCCGAACCACCAGGTCAGCAGATTCCAGCTGATGGCCCCGATCAGGCCAGAAAAGATCACCGGCAGGGTGATAAAATCCTTGTTGACCGAATTGGCGATGGTGTTCCCAATCTTGAATTCTCCGATCAGGTATTTGGAAATAAAAAAGGCGGCGAAATTGAATATGGCGGCCCAGAGAACGGCCTGGAACGGCGTAAGGACCTTAGTGGACACAATCGTTGCAATCGAATTTGCGGCATCATGGAATCCATTGATATAGTCAAAGATCAGCGCCAGGGCGATAATTACCACCAGGAAAGTCATACGATCTGATTTAGCCGCCGGCAGAAGCAGGACGTCCATCCGCAAGTCCCGCCTGTCGCGCGCCCTCAGGCATATTTGATAATTATGGATTCAATAACGTTGGCCGCATCTTCGCACTTGTCGGTGACGAGCTCCATGACCTGGTAGATCTCCCGTTTCTTGATGACTTCCTTGGCATCGGGCTCATTCTCGAACAACCGATCAATGCTCATATCAAAAACATCGTCGGCCTGGTTCTCGATGCTGTTCACCTTGACCAGTGCATCCGTGATCCTGCGCATGTTACTCATATTTCGCAGTTCCCGCACGGCAATCCGGATCTGAGCGGATCCCTGTTCGATCAAGTCAGCCATTTTCTGGATTCCCAAATCGCTGGGGTTGACTTTGTAAAAATTGATTTTTTTGGCGGAAGAGAAGATATAATCGCAAATGTCGTCGAGTGCAGAAGCCAGGTAGTGGATGTCTTCCCGATCGAAGGGGGTAATGAAATTCCGTCCCAATTCCGTGAATATCTTGTGGGTCAAGTCATCGTTGACGTGTTCCTGATCCTCGACCAGCGAAATCAAATAGGCTCTTTTATCGAAATCCGGTTCCCGGCTCACTTCCTTCATGAGTTGGCCCATCTTGCCTACGGTATCGGCCACCTCTTCAAACAAGGAATAGAAGACCCTGTCCTTTGGTGTGAAGATCTTCATGAATGAATTGAGCGCCATTGGTTAACTTTCGGTAAATGTAGAAAGAATGGTCTTGTCCGCCTAATGCCGGCAACAACCGAATTCATCCCGGTTGGACTCAGGGATTAACATCGATTTAATCGAATCGTTCGTATAAACTAAAGTCACAAAATTCTACCTTTGCAACCTATGCGTCGTTCAATGCTTGCCGCCTGCCTTACCGGATGGATCCTGTGCATGAGCATGGCAGCGAGTCCCACCACCCGTCTGAATGGCGGCATGGGTCTGGTTCAACCGGAACCTCGCATCCGAATCTTTGGCCGTCAGGCTTTCCCAGCACCCGCCGAATCGCAGTTCCGAAAGACAAGTTGGCTACCTAACGGCAATGAGCAAATGGCCGACAAACGGCACAAGCGGTCCGATTTGGCCCATTTCTTCGTTCCGACCGCCCTGCTCCAACTCCTGCCGGCAAATCGGCTGCTCCTCGATCAACCGGCGCCGACGGCTTTCCTTCTGTCCGATGGGCGCCTGGCTCTACAGGCCCTCCGGGGTCCCCCGAATCCGTTTTGCTGACCTGCTGAGCTTACCGCTGTATTTCCGCTGTTGATATCGTTCCATCAAAATGAACCATATGGTTTTTCAGACTGAGAAGGCTATTGGCCTATGCCTATGCCTGTACCTGGGCTTTTCGCCCGCGGTAATCCGTGCTCAAGGAGGAAGGAATTATTCCCTTAAAGACTACTCCGACTCTGCGCAGCGGCATCTTCCCGTCCTGCTTGAGAAAAAAGCCCAGGTCAATGCCGCCCGGGCCGGAGTAACGGATGCCCGCCACCGGTATTTGCCAACCACTTACCTGGCGGATCAGGTTACCATCGGTACCGACAATTCGATGGCGGGTTCCTATTTGTCCCTGGGGATCATTCCCTCTTCCTCCAGCGGGGTTAAGAGCGCCAATGTCTATCAGTCGGCGGCTGGCAACATCGGCATCCTTTCAGGCGAGTACGAGCTCGTGAATTTCGGCTTGAAACAGGCCACGATCCGGAATGCGGAAGCTTATGAAAACCTTAGCGTCGCTGACCTGGAACGCGAAGGCTACCTCCTCAAATGGCAGGTCGGAAAGCTGTATTTCGACATACTGAAGAGCCGCCTCCAGCTGGCCGTCGACAGCCAAAATATCTATCGGTACGCCACCATGGACGCGATCGTCCTTGCCCTGACCCGCAGCGGAATCCGGGCCGGCGCGGATTCTGCACTCGCTCTCGCGGAATTGTCCAAAACCCGGACCAGTTATAATCAGACCTTGGGGCAGCTCCGCCAACAGGAACAGGAGCTTTCTTACCTATCCGGCATCGGGATGGACCGCATTGGCGTGGATACCAGCCAGGCGGCCAATTACCAATCGACCCTGGCCCTGCTCGGGCAAGGCGTCCGCCTGGATACCGCCAATAATCCGCTGATCGCGTATTATGCCCGGCAGGAACTGCTACATATCTCCCAGGAGGATCTCGTTCGCAAATCCTACTTGCCCAAGATCCTGCTGACGGGAACGACCTGGGCGCGGGGTTCCAGCATTGACTATATTGGCAACTACAATTCCCTGGCTTCGGGCTGGGGATACCAGCGATTCAATTACCTGGGCGGCCTGACCTTTGTCTATGACCTGTTCAATGGAGTGCACCGGCGGGACCGCCTGACCATCTCCCACAACGAAACCCTGGCCAGTGATTTTGCGTGGAAACAGCAAACGCTCTCCCTGGCTAATATTGGCAACCAGGCCGATGAGGCCATCCATACTTCCGAGGTGAACTTGGCTGAAGTGCCCGTACAGGTGTCGGCGGCTGAAAGCGCGTTCAGCCAAAAATCCGCCCAATACCGGGCAGGAATTATTAATCTGGTTGATCTGACCGACGCATCCTTTGTCCTCTACCGGGCCCAGTCCGATTATATCCAGGCGCTCAGCGACTGGCTACTCGCCAACCTCGACCGAGCTGCAGCGAGCGGATACTTGGATTCATTTATTCAATCCATTAAGAATTGAACCATGGTACGAAGTGCTTTGCTGAAGCCCATCACCGTCCTGGTCCTGTTTTCGGGGCTCTTGCTTTTCTCCGTTCTAGCCTTGAGAACGATCCCGATCGACATTTTTCCTCGCCTGCACCTGCCCACGATTTATGTGATCGAACAGTACGGCGGCATGTCGCCCAAACAAATGGAGGGATTCTTCGCCACCCGGATGCAGGACCAGTTCTTGTATATCAACGGAATCAAGAACATTGAAAGCAAGAGCGTCCAGTCGCTCTCCCTCATCAAGCTGACTTTTTACGAAAACACGGATATGGCCGAAGCCTCGGCCCAAGTTGCCTTGCAGGTAAACCGATCCGCGGCTTTTTTCCCGCCGGGAGCCTTGCCACCACAGGTCGTCCGCTTCGATGCGTCTTCTTTGCCGGTGGGTGAATTGGTGTTCAGCAGCCAGACCCGGTCCCTGAAAGATATTTTCGATATGGCCCTGACCCGCGTCAGGCCCCTGTTCGCTACGGTTCCCGGAATGTCTGCCGCGCCCCCCTTCGGCTCCAATGCCCGCACTGTCGTGATCAACGTCAACCCGCAAAAACTTCTGGCCTACAATCTTTCCCCGGACGAAGTGGTCAACGCGTTGGTGAAGAACAACGTGATCACGCCCTCGGGAAACCTGCGGGTGGACAGTACCATGTACCTGACGACCATCAATTCCCTGGAGGACAGCGTGAGTCAGTTTCAGGACATTCCAATCAAGAGCAATGGGTCCACGACCATCTTTTTCAAAGACGTGGCCCGCGTGGCCGATGCGGCCGACATCACCGTGGACTATGTCCTCATTAATGGCAAGCGGTCCGTGTACATACCGGTAGTCAAGACGGCCGATGCCTCCACCTGGGATGTCGTGCAGGCGCTGCGGGCGAAAATTCCGGAAATGAAGTCACTGCTTCCCGCGGATATTGATCTGAGGTACGCATTCGACCAATCCGTTTTCGTAATCAACGCTGCGCGAAGCCTGATGATCGAAGGCATTCTAGGCGCCATCCTTACGGGATTGATGGTTCTTCTCTTCCTTCAGGATTGGCGCAGCAGCCTCGTAGTGATCATCACCATCCCGGTGTCCATCCTCATCGCTGTGTTTTTCCTTCGGGTGTCCGGTCAGACCATCAATATCATGACCCTTAGCGGACTGGCTCTCGCGATCGGAATTCTGGTGGATCAGGCCACGGTAACCATTGAAAACATTCACCAGCACCTGGAAATGAGAAAAGGAATCAAACAGGCGATACTGGACGCCTGCCAGGAAATCTCCTTCCCCCTTTTACTGATCCTGCTCTGCATCCTGGCCGTGTTCGCCCCTTCTTTTGTTATGTCCGGCGTTCCCAAAGCGATGTTCCTTCCGCTTTCCCTGTCGATCGCCTTCGCCATGATCGTATCCTTCATTGCGGCACAGACCCTGGTCCCCATTATCTCCAATTGGCTGTTGCGGGCCGAGAAGTTTCAATACCATCATGACCAGCGCCATGCGCACGCCGGCCTAGCACTCGATCCCAAGGAAGTCGGGGAAGTATCCTTTCATGCCAAAGAAGATAGCGAATTCCCCAAGGAAAACAGTTTTTTCCAGCGCATCAAAATGCGCCTGGTCCGAACCCTCACCCGATGGATGCCGCGGCGCAAGCTCATCGTATCCCTCTATGCCCTCCTGGCCTTTGGCCTAGCGGGCATCTGTTTTGTCGTGATCGGCAAGGACCTGCTTCCCAAAAACAATACGGGCCAGCTGCAGCTGAGGATCCGGGAACCGGATGGCACCCGACTGGAGGTTACCGAACGGGCAACCAAGGAGATCTTGTCGATCATCGACTCTACGGTGCAGGGACATGTGGCGATCAGTTCCGCCCATATCGGCGTTGTGCCCAGTAATTTCGGCGTGAGCAATCTGTATATTTTCTCCAGCGGCACGCACGAAGCCCTTATCCAGATCAACCTGGACGAAGACTATAGGGCGAATATGGAAGACCTTAAGGAAAGCTTGCGAAAGACCATCCCCCAACACTTTCCTAATATCAAAATCTCTTTCGAGCCCATTGAGCTCACAGAAAAGATTATGGCGCAGGGCGCTTCCACGCCGATCGAGGTCAGGGTGGCGGGGAAAAACGTTTCCGATATCGAGAGCTATGCCAACCGCCTCCAGACCAAACTCCGGGCGATCTCTTTTTTGCGCGACGTTCAGATTGCCCAACCGCTGAAAGTACCCGTGCTGAATATCCAGGTAGATCGGGAAAAACTGGCGGTGATGAATTTGTCACTGGACGATGTTTCCAAAAGCATCACCGATGCCACCTCCTCCAGCCGCTATACCAACAAGAATCTCTGGCTCGATGACAAGACCTCCTATTCTTACCAGACCCAGGTTTTTGTACCGGAATACATAATGAACTCCGTACAGCAGCTGCAGTCCATACCCTTGGTACAGGGACAGATGCGCCCCGTATTGGCGGACGTAGCGACCATTTCACTGGACAGTCTTCCCGGGGAGTACGACCGGAGCGGCCCCCGGCGCTTTGTGACCGTTAGTGCGAACATTCATCATACCGACCTGGGGCGCGCCACGTCAGCCGTCCGGCAGGCCATGGACGAGTTGGGCGCGCCTCCCCAGGGGCTGGTCGCCGAAATCCTGGGGATGTCCTCCCTGCTGACGGAGACCCTCGGATCCTTGCAGAGCGGACTGCTCGCCGCGATCGTAGTCATCCTCCTCCTGCTTGCCGCGAATTACCAATCCCTGGGCCTTTCCGTGGCCGTTCTCGCTACCGTGCCCGCTGTCCTTTCCGGGTCCTTGCTGGTATTATTGGCAACGGGAGCCACCCTTAACCTCCAATCCTATATGGGCATAATTATGTCGGTCGGCGTATCGGTCGCCAACGCCATCCTGATCGTGACGAATGCAGAGCACCTGCGATGGGAATACCGGGATCCGTTCCGGGCCGCAGTGATGGCTGCCAGCATCCGGCTGCGCCCGATCCTGATGACCAGCCTGGCGATGATCGCCGGAATGATTCCGATGGCCAGCGGCCTGGGAGAAGCGGGCGACCAATCCGCTCCCCTGGGAAGAGCGGTCATCGGTGGCCTGGCCGCCTCGACCTTTGCCGCCGTCCTGATCGTGCCGCTGGTATACGGATGGATTCGCCAAAAAACTCATTTTACATCAGCTTCCTTATTGCCCGAAGGCTCAAATACTCAAGCATGAAAATCAAAACCGGCATTGTCAACTTCCTGATACCTGCAATATTCCTGTCGTCCTGCGCCGGCAAGAAATCGACACCGGATCCCGCTTCGGTGCCCGCAACCGTTTCCCAGATCCAGTTGGCCACCGTCCACCGGGGCGGTGTTCGGGAAACCCTGCGCCTGCCCGCCCAGTTGGCTGCTTACGAACAGGTCAGCATCTTCCCGCGCGTGAACGGCTATGTCCAGTCGGTATTGGTGGATATCGGGTCCCAGGTGAAGACCGGCCAACTCCTGATGGACTTGGAAGCTCCGGAATTGGAGCAGGCAGCCGCCCAGGCCCGCGAGCGCTATGCCCGGGCCAAGTCCGAATTTGTCATCGATCGCGAAGACTATGGCCGGATAAAGGAAGCGGCGTTGACTCCGGGAGCCATTTCACCGCAGGATCTGGCTTCGTCCAGGGCAAAAATGGATGCGGACAGTTCCCTCGCCAATGCCGAGAAGGCCAATTGGGATATGCAGGAGACCATGCGTTCCTATTTGCGGGTGCGCGCTCCATTTTCCGGAGTGATCACGGAGCGGAACGTGCACCCCGGTGCCCTGGTCAGCGCGGAAGCGAAGGACAGCAAACCGATGCTAGAGCTCAAGCAGATCTCCCACCTCCGACTCGAGGTGGATATTCCCGAGGCGCTCTCATCCAGCCTCCGGGAAGGAGATACGGTTTCCTTTTATCTCAATGCCTTCCCCGGAAAAAAAATGCAAAGCCGCGTGAGCCGAATTTCGATGAACATCAACCTGCAATTCCGTTCCGAACGAATTGAACTCGACGTATACAACGCGGACCATCAACTCGCGCCCGGCATGTACGCGGAAGTGATTTTCTCTTCGCGGGGCAATCCACTGGCATTTGTCGTACCTAAATCGGCCGTAGTTACGTCAACAGAGCGGAAATACGTCCTGGTGGACCGAGACGGAAAGCTGAAGAAAGTCGACGTGAGCACCGGAAATGAAAGCGCCGGAACCCTGGAGGCCTTCGGTCCGCTCCGGGACGGAGAGCAGGTGGTCGTCAAAGCAGATGACGAAATGCGGGAAGGTCAGGCCGTCCCCTGAAGCTGAGGGGTATTTGCCGTATCTTGGCTAAACAATCTCCTGCTATGCCCTATTCCCGGAGAGCGTTTGTTTCGATGGCGGCTAAATCGCTGCTGGTCCTGGGATTGCAAGACCGCCTTCCGCGGATTCCCGGAAAAAATTTCCGGATCCCGCCCCGGGAGGAGCTTCGCCTGCGCTTTGCCATTGCCTCGGACGGGCACTATGGGCAGGCAGGAACAGAATTTGACGTGTTGCATGACCGGATGCTGGGTTGGTTAACCGATGAGAAATCCACGAGGGGCCTGGATTTTACCATGATCAATGGGGATCTGTTCCACGATGATGCTGCACTCCTGCCGATAATCAAAGAAAAATGGGACCGGCTGCACATGCCCTACTTCGTTTCCCATGGCAACCACGACAAAGTGGATGAAGACCGTTGGAAAAGCACCTGGAATATGGGCTGGCACCATGATTTTGAGCTGTCCGGCATTTCCTTTCTAATCCTGAACACCGCAGACAAGGAAGGAAAATACATTTGCCCCGATCTGGATTGGACCCGCCAGCAACTCCAGCAAAAAGCGGCGGCGAATGCCCTCTTCGTATTCATGCACATTACGCCTTTCGCCTGGACCAAAGCCGGGATGGCCTGCCCGGACCTAACAGGGCTATTTGCCCAGCAAGCCAACCTCAAGGTCATTTTCCACGGCCATGATCATGACCAGGATGGGCTCAAGACCGACGGACTAAAACCCTATCTCTTCGATTCACATATCGCCGGGAACTGGGGTACGCCCTATCGCGGCTACCGCATCATTGAAATGACCCGCGGGGGAGAGATCATCAGCTACCAGATGAATCCGGACAACCAGCAAACCGTCAACCGGCAAGCCTGGCAGCCGGCCTAACCGGGCTGGCTGGCGTGCGCCTCGGATTCGTATAGGGATTCGAAGTCCGCCACAAAATCAGGAGGATCCCCAGTTCCTTTTGTAGCGGAACCATTAACAGGCAGGGATCCCCGCCGATCTCATAGCGGATCAGGTAGTATCGATCCGACTGAGGTCTCCATATTTCGCCATAGCTAGATTTTACCTCAAGCTCTGGCAAGCCGTTTGGCCTCACAAGAAAAGCATATGAAGAATTCGTTAACTCAGACCCGGTGCCGGGCTGGAAGAACCCTCACCCAATAATAATAATATAACTTTCGTTTAAACTTTAGGTTACATGGCGAACCTATTTTTGCCGAACCCATTAAAAGATGAAATTCACTTTTCTGTGCTCCCTCTGCCTATTTGCATGCTTTATCTCCTGGGCCCAGGCCACACCTAAGACCGAGAATATATTTATAATCACCACGGACGGTTTCCGCTGGCAGGAAATCTTTACCGGAGCCGATCCCGCCCTCCTAGGCAATTCCCAATACGTAGCGGATACCTCTCTGCTTCGCCAGCAATACTGGGATCCTGACCCCAACGTGCGCAGATCCCGGCTCATGCCTTTTTTCTGGAACGTCATCGCCCGGAGCGGACAGCTCTATGGCAATCGCCTTTTGGGGAACAAGGTCGATGTCAGCAATTGGTATAAGATTTCTTATCCCGGGTACAGTGAAATCTTCACCGGGTACGCCGACCCCCGCATCATCATCAACCTGCCGCGCAACAATCGCAACGGCAATATCCTGGAATGGCTGAATGCCCTGCCCGGCTGGGCAGGCAGCGTCGTGGCTTTTAGCTCCTGGAATTTATTTCCCTATATATTGAATGCCGGAAGATCCCGTCTGCCCATCAACAGCGGGTACGAAAGCCAGGAGTCGGTGGACGATTCCGTCATCGACCAGATCAGCCAGGTCCAGGAATCCGTGCAGCCGAAGGGGCATTGCCGGCAGGACTGGCTCACCTTCCTGAATGCCCGCGAATACATCGCGCGGAACCACCCGCGGGTCGTGTTCATCGGCCTGGGCGAAACGGACGAATTCGCACACGCCCACCGCTACGATCTCTACCTTCAGCAGGCATCTGCACTGGACCAAATGATTGCCGATCTATGGTATTTTGTGCAGACCCAGCCATTTTACAAAGACAAGACCGCCTTCATCATCACTACTGACCACGGAAGAGGGAAAACTCCAAACTCCTGGCCACACCATGGATTCCTGACTCCAGGGTCTTCGCAAACCTGGCTGGCCCTTCTTGGTCCCGGAATCCTACCGGTGGGCGAATTGCGGGAACCCGGCCAATTTTTCGAGCGTCAGCTGGCCTCAACCATCGCCCAATGGGTGGGCCTGCCGTATCGCCCTGGGCATGCCGTGGGCAAGCCCCTGCTTCTTCCACAAGACTTCTTGGAACCGGTCCCGGCTCAGGGGATTACCGCCGCCACGCGGTAATGGTTGGACTTTTTTTCGTAAACGGCTGGCGATCAATAGCCAGATGAATTAGGGCTGCGAATCTTCACCGGTTTAAATATGGAATTTACCTGGACTGCCAAAATGCCCGGAAGGGTTTTTCCAGGCTGGGCATCCCTTTTGCCGGGGTTAGTAGGTACAGCATTATTTCCCTAATTTGTCGCCTCCTAATGATTCCGCGCAAAAGGCCCATAGCCGGCAGCCGGTAACAATTCCCTCATATGAACTTACTTGAGAAAATCAAATCGATCAACCGGGATATCCAATCCTTCACCGTCGACAATTACCAGGTGATGAACGAGGCCTTGATTGGGAAACTGGAAGAATTGAAGAAACTCATGGTTACTGCCTATGAGACGCATGTAGGAATCAATAAGTACATGGTGCGCCTGCCCATGTGGCTCATCGACACCAACCTTCAAGATTGCAAGCGGCTCACGGCGGCTTTGGGGAAACAGATCCCGGAGCAGGTGGTCAGCCAGTGCAAGAAGGTCGCCAGTCAGGCTGTGGACCTCTTTGTGCACGACTATACGGCGCTTGAAGTCCGGCCCATCACTGCCGAGCTCCAGGAATGCTAATGGCCATTCCCTAAATTAAAAATCCCAACCCCTAGGGGCTGGGATCTCCCGGAGCAGACTCCTGTTTATTTCTTTTTGCCAGCGGATTTCTTTTCCTTGACCTGGGATTTCTTGGCTTTCTTCTGGGCCGTCTTCACGATGTCTTCGGCAAGCGATTTGCTGATCTTGCGGATATGTTTTCCCAATCTTTCTTCGCCGAGCAAAGTCTTCTGATCGGTTAATGCGCTACCCAACCTGGCCGCTATTTCTTTGCGGATGGCTTTAAATTTAACTGGGGTGGGTTGGCTTACGCTGGTTGCAGTAGTCTCCATTTTTATTCACTTTTTTGCTTTTCTGAATCGATAGCCGGTAAAATTAACCAAAACTTAATATTGGCAATGTTAAGTTTTGAATAACTATAAAAAGGTGATAGGTTAATATGTAATTCATTTATTATCAAATTTTTATGTACCAATCCAAGGAACCGTTCACACCATTGGCATGAGAAAATCTTCTTTCCAGACGGCTAAACTTTCCGTTTGCAAAGAGACCAGGAACAAGCCAAAATGACAACCTGGTATTCTTTCGATTCCCGGATTGGGTAAGGAGGCTGTTGCTTCAAGTTTTTCTGGGATCCAGAAGCGCTCGAGCAAATATTGGAAGGGAGACCGACTCGATCTTACCGGCAGTGTTCAAAAAAACTGTTCTGTAGCTTTTACCCGAGGCACTGGCTACCCCTAAGCTTCCGAATAGTGGCGGTTCCGCGCTAGCACAGTCCGCCTATTCGGCCTTTTCCTCGAAAGACAAATTACCGCTCCAAGGAGACTTTGCCCCGGGCTGCTGGATAGTTTGCCGGCTCATTCTCCGGCTGTCGGAATTCCCATCGCCAATCGGACCTAGAGCGGATTTGTACTTAGCGTTTCCGATAGGTATACCGATTTCGGCTTGAAAGCAATGAATTGATTACTGAGAGAGCGAACCTTCATTTTCGCCATACAGCACAATTATTAAACGATTCGGAAAAGGAGCTGAACAATCTTAGAGGACCCATTTGGATCCTTCTTGATCCAACAGATTGGTCATCCATTTGATCGATAAGATAATTAAGCGAAAGGGTTCCACCGAGTCCAGATAAGTCTTGAGAAGGGATAGGCCCAGAATTTATCCTAAATTGAATTCTAGCTTAGTCGTTCATAAGAAAGCCAGTTTCTTTATGTATACCACAAGATCAGCCAAACTTACTGCCTTCATCTTTTCTGCATCCCTTGTAAGCCCCGGTATGGCTTCTGCCCAAAAGCATATGCTATCCATTAAGGAGGTATTGAATCTGATACAATCGGGGCAGCCCCAACTCCAGTCCTATCGGGAACAAGCAACAGCAGCCGGATATAACATCAATCTTGCCAAAAATACATTAGTGCCTGAACTGACAGCAGGTTATCAGGCCGGATATGCTACCTACAACAATATAACCGGCATGAGTTATCCCGGATTAATGGTGCCAATCACTGGCCCTGTTTCCCCTGGGAATATCTATGATCCGGTGCCTGGTACTGCGCTGGCGACTTTGTTTCAATGGACTCCGCTTACATTTGGAAGACGCCAGGCAGCCATTGAAAAGGCCGCTGCACAATTCAAACTTGCAGGTAGTTACTATGATAATGCGCTGTTTCTGCAACAATACGAAGGCATTACTACTTACTTGGGTCTTGTCTATCTCAAGAAGCTGCTCGGCAGCCAGCAGGCAAATATTGAGCGAACCCAAGTGAGTTTGCAACAATCTTTGGTACTAGCAAAGGAAGGGTTACGTCCCGGCCTCGATACCGTGCAATTTCAATCCACCCTGGCTCAGGCTTTGATGGACCGGTTAAGCACCCAACGTCTATACCAGTCCCAGGCTTTGGAACTTCTGCGGTTGATCGGATTGTCGGGGTTGCCGGAAGATCTGGCATTATCGGACACCTCATTATCCGGGCAATTGCCCATCGATCCGGATACCACCGGCGCATACACACAAAATCCTGATTATAAATATTATCAGGCCCAGGTAGCGGTCGGTTCGGCTAACTTAAGAGAAATAGAACGGGCCTGGCGGCCCCGCCTCGATATCTGGGCCAATATATATTCCCGCGGCTCGGGCGTGGAGGCCAATGGAACGATTGATAAAGTGGATGGATGGTCTTTGAGCCGAAATAACTACGGGGCGGGTGTTCAATTGAGCTTTCCCATCCTGCAATTTTCGAAGCTGAATATCCAAAAGAGGCAATACGGTTCACTGCTGAAAGCGGATGAATCGCAATTATCACAGGTATCCTTTAATCTGCAAACCCAGGTAGAAACCGCTCAACTCAATTATCACCAGAATTTATTAATTGCCGGACAAGCACCCGTTCAATCAAAGGCAGCACGGTATGCCTACGAAGGACTAAGACTCAGTTACCGCAGCGGGCTGGTTGATTTTACTCAGCTTACCCAAGGGCAATATCAATTATTGAGTGCCGAAGTGATGGAAGCAAATGCCAATCTGCAGGTTTGGGTATCCCTGCTGGAAATTGCAGTATCAAAGGGCGATCTGAAGATATTTACCAATCAATTGAAATAAGTACACTAGTGTATGATAAAGTTAATTGTTTCAGCGCTGCGGCATCCAATAACGATCCTGGTTACGGTGATTGCCATTGTATTCTTCTCCTACCTGGCTATCAGTAATTCAAAAATAGATATCTTCCCCCGCCTGGGAATACCGACCGTATATGTGGCTCAGCCCTACGGAGGTTTATCCCCGGAGCAGATGGAAGGATTTGTTACTTCATACTATGAGTACCACTTCCTATACATCACAGGCGTCAAATACGTAGATTCCAGAAGCGTCCAGGGATCAGCTCTTATCAAGATAGAGTTTAATGAAGGAACGGACATGAGCCAGGCGATGGCTGAAGTGGTAGGGTATGTCAACCGGGCCAGGGCCTTTATGCCACCTGGTACAGTGCCGCCTTTTATTACTCGCTTTGATGCCGGCAGCGTTCCTGTGGGCGAATTGGTATTCAGTTCGGACACCCGCTCCCTAGGAGAAATATCGGACCTTGCCTTGTTCCGTGTACGTCCCATGTTCTCCACCCTGCCCGGCGTCTCCGCTCCGCCTCCATTCGGCGGTAATCAAAAGACCGTAGTGGTGACTCTTGACCCGGAGAAATTACGAGGGTACAATCTTTCCCCGGACCAAGTAGTGCAGTCCATGGTCAGGTTCAATACCATCTCCCCTGCCGGAGATGTTAGCATTGGCGACACGACTTATTTTACCCCACAGAACAGTGTAATTGAAACCTTACAGGATTTGCAGAATATACCTGTGCAATTAACCAGCGGTCCGGCGGTATATATCCGGGATATTGCTAATGTAAGTATGGGAACGGATATTCCCACAAGCTATGCCCTGGTAAACGGGAAACGATCCGTGTATATCCCGGTGACCAAGCGAGCAGATGCTTCCACCTGGGATGTGGTTAAACGCGTGCAGGCCGCATTACCAGACATGCAGGCAGCCATTCCTTCAGACATCAAAGTGACCTATGAATTTGACCAGTCCGGCTACGTGATCAATTCCCTAAAAAGCCTGCTGTTCGAAGGGGGATTGGGGGCGATACTCACCGGCTTGATGGTATTACTGTTCTTGGGCGAGACACGCAGTGCGCTGATTGTCATTATGACCATCCCCTTAGCTCTTCTGTCTGCTGACACCTTATTATATCTCACCGGCCAAACCATTAATATCATGACCTTGGGCGGCCTGGCGCTGTCTGTAGGGATCCTGGTGGATGAAGCAACGGTAACGATTGAAAATATACACCGGCATATGGAGACGGGCCAGGTTAGGGCGCGGGCTATTGCAGATGCTTGTAAAGAAATTGCGGGACCTAAATTGCTGATCCTGCTGAGCATCCTTGCGGTATTCGTGCCTGCCCTTTTCATGCATGGTATCCCTCAGGCCATGTTCCTACCCCTATCATTGGCGGTAGGTTTTGCCATGATTGCATCCTTTCTGCTCTCCCAGACTTTTGTGCCTGTGGTTTCCAACTGGATATTAAAGCATCGCCTGGGCAATGGCCAAATGCAGAATAAGCAAAGCCGCTTTGACCGGTTGAGGGACCGTTATATCAAGGGCGGCCAGCGGTTCCGTCCAAATTATGGAGTGCTTACCGGGTTATTCCTGGTAGCATCCTTGGGTTTGATTGTTCTGTTTTTTGCAATCTCTGGAACGGTGCTGTTTCCTCGAACAGATAGCGGACAGGCCCAAGTCAGGTTGCGCTTGCCAACGGGGACCCGCTTTGAACGAACAGAAGATGCCACCCGAAAACTATTGTCCCTCACGGAGCGTATCGCCGGAAAAGGAAATGTGGAAATCACTTCTGCGTTCATCGGCACACAACCCTCCAGCTACCCGGTTAACCTAATTTATTTATGGACCAGCGGCCCCAATGAATCGGTTACCAAGATCAGGCTCAAGCCTGGGGTAATCCGCATTGAACGTTTCCGGGAGCAACTCCGGGAAGCAGTGGCCAGGGAAATGCCCGGGGTCCAACTATCTTTTGAACCCGGTGATATCGTGGAGCAGGTGCTCAACCTGGGAAATACCAACCCGGTGGAAATAGCCATCACCAACAGGAATCTGGAAGAAGGTAAAAAGACGGCGCTAAAATTATTGCAAAAACTATCCGACATACCGGCGCTACGCGACTTGCAAATTGCCACGCCGCTGGATTACCCGGTCATCCGGCTGGATGTGGACCGAGTACGTGCGGGACAATTGGGTATTTCCGGCGTTCAGGTGGCAAATTCTACGGTGGCAGCGACCTCCTCAAGCCGTTTCACAACTCCCAGTTATTGGCTGGATAAAACGAGCGGCACTGCCTATCAGGTACAGGTACAATATCCTCAATATCGCATGAACAGTACAACACAGCTGGAAGCGATCCCGGTGTCTTCCGGAAATGGGGGGAGCACTCATTATCTGAACGAATTGGCTGCCTGGAGGCATACGACCATTCCCGGCGAGTATGACCGCCTAAATCAACAGCGCTACATCACCATCACCGCGAATATAGAGCAGGATGATATGGGAGCCGTTTTCAAAAAAGTGGATAAGGCTATCTTGGATCTGGGAAAGCTGCCCAACGGAGAAAAAATATTATTGCGGGGACAGCCGGAGCTGTTGAAGCAAACCCTGCAAAGCCTGCAATTCGGCCTTTTGGTCGCTGTCGTAGTGATATTCCTTGCCATGGCCGTTTATTTTCAATCCTTTCGCGTGGCTATGGCGACACTGTCGGTCATACCAGCCGTAATCGCCGGTTCCCTATTCATTCTGTTTCTTACCGGCAATACCATGAATATACAATCCTATATGGGGACCATCATGGCTGTGGGTGTAGCCCTTGCCAACGCGGTATTGTTTATAACCAACGCGGAGCATTTCAGGCAATCCCATGCGGCCACACCTCAATTGGATGCCGCCGCCAACCGTTTGCGTCCAATTCTGATGACTAGTGCCGCCATGATCGCCGGTATGATTCCGATGGCCCTGGGCCTCACCGAGGGGGGAGACCAGACAGCGCCACTGGGGATTGCCGTGATCGGGGGGATGCTATTTTCTGCGTTCAGCGTATTATTTTTTCTTCCGCACGCGTATCAGTTGTTAGTCGGAAAAATGAAATATACTTATGTCTCTTTGGATCCGGATGACCCAAACAGTAAAAACTATGACATCAGATAATATGACATCTATAATTGACCTCAGATCAATATCCTCCTGGGTTTTATTGGCGTTCTTTACTTCTTGCGGAAACAGTGGAAATCAGGACGCAAGAATGGTTTCCAACGACTTTTCCGCAGCAGACACCGTGCCGGTATTCATCCTGCAGACCGACACGATTAAAAAGACAGTTGAATTGCCGGGAGAGTTGCTTCCCTATGAGCAAACCGACCTCTACGCCAAAGTTGCAGGCTTTGTGCGAACCATGAAGGTGGATATTGGAGACCGGGTACACGAAGGTCAGATCCTGGCAATCCTTGAAGCGCCGGAAGTAAATACTCAGTTTGTACAGGCT
>Ga0207040_1044_pt1 | contig 38455 bp, 52 predicted proteins | sample Alteio_BWMinCont_72_FD_153279 | JGI IMG/M metagenome (GOLD analysis project Ga0207040, IMG submission 153279) | Enriched cells from forest soil in Barre Woods Harvard Forest LTER site, Petersham, Massachusetts, United States -... | ecosystem: Environmental > Terrestrial > Soil > Temperate forest >... | reverse complement strand
TTGCGTGCTAAAGATGTTGCATGACGCCCAGCGAACATCGGCGCCAAGGTCAACTAAGGTTTCAATTAGGACTGCAGTTTGGATGGTCATGTGCAGGCTGCCTGCGATACGGGCACCTTTGAGTGGTTGGGCGTCTTTGTATTCGGCGCGCAGGCTCATGAGGCCGGGCATTTCTTTTTCGGCTAGTTTTATTTCTTTGCGGCCCCAGTCGGCTAATGCGATGTCCGCTACCTTATAGTCATTTTTGCTCATGTCATTGCTCCTTGTTTAGATCTAATTCTTCATTAAATGCTGCTTTGTATCGCTCGGTAACTTCGGCAGGGGTGAAACGGTGGGTTTGGGTGCCGATTTGTTCGACGGCGTAAGAACCGCAGACGGCGGCTAATTGAGCGCAGGTTTTAAGCGGCCAGTTGCGGGCGTAACCGTAGAGGAATCCCGCACGGTAGGCATCACCGGCACCGGTTGGATCGGCAACGTGCGAAACTGGCGCAACGCCAACTTTTATGGCCTCTGGCACGGACGCTCCTTCAATAATTGAGCCGTCTTTGCCAAACGTGGTGACCACAATGGGGACTTTGGCTTTCATTGCCTCGATGGAAATGCTGGTTTTTTTGCTCATCAGGCTGATTTCGTACTCGTTCAAGATTAGTACTTCGGCCGCATCTATACCACGGGCCATGTCTGGGCCATCGACGTTGGTAACTTGCTGGCCAGCGTCGTAGAACAGACGTAGATTCCATTTTTTGGCCTCGCCAACTAGACGATCCATGGCAATTGGATGCGATGGGGATACAGTAAAAATCACACCACTGTCTTTCCACGGTTCAAACGTCAGTGATGCGCTATCGAACATTGCGCCCGGGTAAAATCCGCCAATTTGGTTTTGATTAACATCAGTTATGACGTTAAAGCTGGCCGTGGGAAGTTTGCTGACGAACACATGTGACGTATCGACGCCGATGCTTGCCAGGTCTTGCATATAATCACCGCCATTTGGCCCAATTGAGCTGAGTAAAACTGGTGTTGCGCCTAATAATCCTAACGAGTAGGCAATGTTGGCGCCAACACCGCCGCGGGCGTCGTGAAGTTCGTCTAAAAACGTCGAGATTGAGATTTTATGGAGCTTTTCGGCGTGTAAATGGTCGCTGTAGCTGCCATTAAAGCTCATGATGCGGTCGATGGCGATTGAACCAGACACTACAATGGGAGAAGTTTTTTGCACCCATATATGGTACCACGACTTTAATGTAAAACTTGACTGTCTAGACTGTCTAGACTAAAATAGGAACTATGACATGGCAATTACAAGAAGCAAAGAACAAGTTTAGCGAAGTTGTGGAGACGAGTATTACCAAGGGCCCGCAAATTATTAGCCGCCGCGGTAAAGATACTGCGGTGCTTATTAGTCTTGCGGATTATCAGCGTCTGAGCGGTAAAAAGAAGGATTTGAAAAAGGCGCTGATGAACAGTGGCTTCGACAAGCTTGATCTTGAAAACATCCGTGACCGGTCGACGACTGGCCGAGCAACCGAGACTAACTTTGACGACCTATGATCGGCTACTTGCTGGACACTAATGCGCTGAGCGAGTCACCAAAATCACAGCCGAATCCTGGCTTCATAGAGTGGTTAAAGGCAGTTGATCAACGAAGTTTATACACCTCGTGCATTGTGCTAGGGGAAATTCAAAAAGGAATAGGTCTGCAGGTAAGTGTCTTGAAACGCATGCATCTTGAGAGTCTACTTGCGGAAATTATTGATGACTTTGACGGTAGGATTCTGGACGTTATGAAGGATGATTGTCTACTGTGGGGCGACTTGTTTTCGCGTGGAATGCAGGTTGGCAAAACACCGCCTGCCATCGACAGCTTGCTTGCAGCCCAATGCATCCGTAACAAACTGACCCTCGTAACGCGCAATATCAAAGATTTTGAACAGTTCGATGGTCTAGATATTTTTTGCCCCTGGACTAATTAACCAAATTGTGCAATTTTCTCTCTGTTAAAGGTGAGACCCTATGATTCTCCACGGCCTCTTTGCCAGGTGCGGAGTGATATAGTGGTGCGTGATGAATCGTAATTCTTTTCCGGATGATTTTTTGTGGGGCGCCAGTACGGCTAGCCATCAAGTAGAGGGCGGCAACTATAATCAATGGAGCGTGTGGGAGCAGGCCAATGCTGAGCAAATGGCCAAAAGAGCAGAGGGCTACTTGAAGAGCCCCGGCAAGTACAGTCACGGTGTGGATTGGGATAGTATTGATGCCAAGGCGACCGACCCGGACAACTATGTTTCTGGGGCCGGTGTCGATCATTACAACAGATACAAAGAAGACTTTTCGCTGCTGCAGTCACTGAATATGAATGCCTTTCGATTTGGTATTGAGTGGTCTAGGGTTGAGCCGCAGCAAGGTGAATGGGACGAAGAAGCGATTGCACACTACCATGCATATATTGCCGATCTAAAATCACGCGGTATTGAGCCAATACTGACGCTTTGGCACTGGACAATGCCAGTCTGGTTTACGGATAAAGGCGGCTTCGCCAATAAACAAAATTTGGTTTATTTTGATGCGTACGTGGCCAAAATGAGTACCGAATTTGGTAGCGAAGTAGACTACGTGCTGACACTCAATGAACCTAACGTATATGCGTCGATGAGTTATATTGTTGGCGAATGGCCACCACAACAGAAGAGTTTGCGCACGGGCATGCGCGTATATCGAAATCTTATGCAGGTACACAATCGGGCCAACGTCATACTCAAGCGTGACAATCCGAACTTGCAGGTGGGGTTGGCTATGAATCTTGCCTGCAACTATGCGAAAGCACCACACAATCTGTTCAACAGACTGGTCATACACATTCGGGATCATGTGTGGAACCTGACCCACACTCACTTTTCCCTCCAATCTGTAACCGAGCCTGAGCCACCGGAATCGGTGGCAGCAGTGGCGTACGTAGTAGCCGCTGCAAGTATTCCCAGGTCAAGCGAAACCAGCTCAGTCGTTTCTTGGGGTGTAACTGTTTCTGCGGTGAGAGCTTCTGGGCTTCTTTTGCCAGGTAACACCAGGCGAGCCACCAGCCCAAGAAAACAAACAGCAACAGATTGCGAATAACCTCGGGCTTCCTGACTCGTTGCCATTCCAGTCGTTGTAACCACTTGACGTCCTTGAATGCCTCCTCAATCTCGAACCGCTCAGCGTAGCGGTTCAGGACCATGCACCTGGTTATCTCGTCTGGAAGATTGGTGAGCAGGAACCAGGGCTCGGGGTCTTTCATGTGGTCGTTGTAGTCGGAGCGGACGAGCCGCAGCCGGTGGCTGCGGTAGCTAATCTTGGTTTCCGGCAGACTAATTTCCTGGATTGGTATCCGCCACCACCTGGGATCCCAGGGCAGCACAACGCGTTTGTCACTTTTAGTCCGGGCAATGAAGTAGATACCGTGACTGGCGAACAACTGGAACAGCTTGTCGCTGGCAAACCAGCGATCCATGACCAGTACCAGTTGCAATGCCGGCGCTTGCTCGGCTAGGAACTGGAACAATTCCTCAAGAGCCACGAGCAGCGGTGCAATGAGGCCTGCTTCACTGACATTGACCTGACACCAGATAGGGATAGCCCGACCCTTGCGGCGGCTTACTGCCAAGATGGCGATACAGAACGGCCCAAACTGAGAATGGTCCAGCGAACAGTACCAATAGCCAGTAGACGAGGCTAACGCCTCGCTGACCAGTACCCGTTGTAGCTGGTCGGCCAGCTTGGTGTCGGTGACCAGCCGGCGAATGCGGTTCTCGCCGGTCCAACGGTTGAGGCCCAGCCGTCTGCCGGCGGCATTGAGCGAGTCGAACTCGCGGAGGGAGAGCTGCTCAACCCCAAGGTAGAAGCGACGAGCCTTGGCCTTTGGGATATATTCACGCTGTAGGTGCTGGACAGCAGCTGACAGTTTTTGTAGTGTAGACATTGAAAACGACCTTTCTGTTTTGGTTTTGCAACAAAAACTTTAGGTCGTTTTCTTTATTTCGTCAAAAAGTGAGTGTGGGTCAGGCTCGACAAAGAAGGCTTAATTAATATGTTAGATGGAAATGGTTGAATACATGTAATCGAATTGGAACCTGCTTGCTCGTGAGATTTACAGATGGAGATTACTTGTTGCGTAAGAATTCGGCTGCCGTCAAGCCAATATCCTTGCAGATTTGACGAAGCAATAACGGCGAGACATCCCGTCCACTGTGATCGGGAACAGTCGTGGCTCTGCCATCGGCATGTCGGAATTGTTGGTGTGAACCTTTCTGACGTACCATTTCAAAACCAAGCTTCTTGAGAATTTTGGTAATCTCTCTAGGCTTAAGAACCGGTAGCTCACCACCCATAGTTTAGACTGTAACTAATTGCGTACCGATAAAATGAGACTCAGGCTCTTGTTTCGAATCGTAATCCTCTAGGACGAGCTCAACTACTTCCTTTAAGTTCTGTCGTAACTCTTCTAGCGTTTCCGCCTGCGTGTGAGCTCCTGGCAAATCAGGAACATATGCCACGTAGTAACCGGTGGCAGTGTCTTGCTCAATAACAGCAGTATAGGGTTGGGTCGCTTTCATGGTACTCCTATTGTACATCCGTTGATCTTAATAAAAAAGTACGTGCAATCGGAATGGAACCTAATCAGAAGGGAGATATTGCGATGGAATGGCTAACCAGTCTAGCGTGCTTTCTTAAGTGCCGTTGGTTTCGGGGTACTCTTAGCCGGCAAAGTTTTGTCCATTGGGGTACTTTGAGATGACTTAACCAGAAATCTCCCACTCAAGTCAGAACGGTGACTATAACTTTTCTGCACATTCTGAGCGAACATTTCGCTTAAACTTAGGTTGTCTTTACTATTTTGTAGTGCCATTGATTATCTCCTCCAAATCCCTACTCAATTTGTCATCGATATTATTGTGCTGCGCTTTTGATTCATCAAATTTCTTAAACAACGCTTTCACTTTATTATCGCCTAATATATCTACTTTGTCATTAATAATTACCACATCTGACTTATCACCTACATTGGGGTCGTATTCTGCTTTTCGCTTAGCCTTGACCATGGCATGTAATAACTTAGCATGAACCATTGCCGGGTGGCACTCGCTCTCAATAAGAGAGAAGTTGGCATGGCTTGAGCCGCTACCAATAGTCGCGTAGCCAATTGGTGTCATGTCAACTACTGATGAATCTACGCCAATTACAAAAATTTGTGGGCCGTCACCATCTTTACCAGCTATGATGATCTCAATGCCTAGGTTATATTGGTCGATGGTTGTAATCACCGAATTAAGAAATCCTTGGTCAAAGTTCTTTTGTTGAGCGTTAAAAGTGTCTAAGTCCAAGTTAAATTTAGCTAAAACCTGGAGATTAATCTGCTGTATTAATTCTTCTGTAAGTGCCTTGTGAATCTTTTTTGTTATCGTTGGGATATCATCACCAGCTTGAATCATAGATAGGGCTCTATTGAGTACCTGGTTCGCATTCGTAATGTTACCCGCGAAAAGAGCCACAACCGAGTCGCTTAGCTTAACTATTTTCTTGTTCTCGCTAATATCAGAGACAGATGTAACACCTCGGTTTATGGTTAGCTTTTTGTCAGCAACAGCAATTATATTCTTTGACTCACATATACCGGCAACGCAAATAGTCATTGAATATATAATCACACGCAATACCTTAATGCTGCAAGCATGAGCAAAAAGATATTGAGCCAATTTAATAAAGCGCTGATTGAATCGCCCACATAAGACTCTAACCTGCTTTTATAAATCTATAGGGCTATATAAACTGTCCTCTTCGCCATAGAACCATGCCCATACTTGGTCGCCATAAGAGAAGTGCCACCACTCAGGCATACAGCTTGCCAAGCCAGCGTCGAGCATGACGGTAAGTAACATCAATCTATTATTCTTTTGCTTCTGGGTTAGGTCAGGATACCAAAGAAAGGAATCTTCGGTATCATCATTAAGTTTGCTTCCAAAATCCAGCAGCTGGTCAGTTGCAATATCTTTTACATCTATGTCAACTGCAGCTCCACAGACATGTGGTGGCAGTGTGAGGTCAGGGTCGCTGACGAATTCTCGCGCATGCTCTAAAGCTTCTTTATCTGAAGCACCTGGGTTGGCCTGTTTGTAGTCATCAGCACAGTCAATAAGTATTCTTCTTTGCACCTCAATGGGGCGATGGCCAGCCCTAATAACTAACCGGTACTTATCGTCAAGCGCACTAGCAGCAGTCTGCAATCTTGATGCAAGTTCAGAACGAATATATACACCTTTATATTCTGGATGGCTAGCAATGTAGCCTCTGTATCGCTGACCTTCCCAATCATCTTCAAGCATCCAGCAGGGCTCAACTAAAATCTTTTCACCGCTAACAATCTCTACTAACGGATCATCTTTGCCAACGGACTGATATTTTGAGAAGTCGATTCTTTCGTTACTACGTGATCGAGCTAGCTTTTCATCTAAATTCATAGCTTAATCATATCATTCCTACCTCTGTAATTACACCGAGGTGAGTTTTGGAACCTGCAAAAAATCATCACTTATTGATCAGTGGCAAACAAAAAAGACTTCCGAAGAAGTCTTGAGTATCACTTGGTTGCGGGGCCAGGACTCGAACCTGGGACCTCATGGTTATGAGCCATGCGAGCTGCCGCTGCTCCACCCCGCGATAATGGGTAATGCTCTTTCGCTTTCAGCTGATTGCTACAACGCGAACTTACTCGTGCAAGTATAACAAACAGAGGTACAAATGTCAATTGCCGCTGTTTTGGCGGTGCAGGAAAAAATTAACCCAGGCTTCAAAATTACGCTGGGCGACTGGCTGCTTGGAGGTGGGGGTATCAACTTGGCTAGTAGGCTTTGGTAGCGGTGTTGTATAGCTGAGCGCAACGGCTTTGGGAATGATAATTTCTTTCTCACCAGGAGCAGCCAGACCGAAGTTCTGACGTGCCGATAAGTCCAAGTATGTGTCGGTATCATAGTACTGATTTTCGAGCTTCAAATTGTTGTTATCGAGCTGCTGAACCTGAACTTGCTGGCCCAACACCGCAATCTGTTTCTGCAGCCCGTAATTTGTCTGGATGGCCTTTACGCCGCTCCAGCTAATAAGCAGCACAATCACTACAAACAGCATCAGCCCCGCAAACTTTGCATCACGAAACTGTCCGGCAAACCAGAGCACACGCTTTGCATATTTTTTTATTTTTTCTAGCATACTAACCACAATTATACAGGGATTCAATGCAATGTTGCTGTGGTGGGGGTGGATGGACTTGAACCATCGACCAATCAGTTATGAGCCGACTGCTCTAACCACTGAGCTACACCCCCATCATAGAAGCACCAACGGGTACAAGTATACCAGAGTGGCGGCTAGGTTCCAGGTGCTAGCCAGAAAGACTCAGCAAAATTACAAGTTTGACTGCTACTGTCTTATAAATTATGGAAACAACTACCATCCGAGTACCAAAGCCCCGTACTCCTCGTGCCGGCAAACTCGCAGCAACCATCGCTATCGCTCTTTTGATAGCTCTGGGCGGATTTTACAGTGGCGTACACTATCAAAAAGGTCGTCAAAAGAATACCGCAGCGACAAGTAACCAGTCAGCGACAGGAAGTGGTTTTGGTGGCGGCAATTTTGGTGGTGGCTTCCGGCGACAAGGCAATGCGAACCGTCTTATTGGCACCGTATCAGCCATAAGTAGTACCAGCATAACGGTGCAAAGTCGAACCGGCACCAGCAAAACACTAGCAATTACCAGCAGTACAACCATCACCAACAACGGCGCAACAGCATCGGCCAGCGACATTCAAACTGGTGACACCGTTTTTGTCACCATCGACAGCTCAAAAACTGCAAACGCGGCCAGCATTGCACTTAATCCAAGCTTTGGTGGTGGCCAGGGCTCAAGTCTCAATACCACCCCGTCACAAGACCCCACAGATCCGAACTCACAAACAAACTAGTCACCGAAAGGCTGCACGAACTACTGGTTGGGTAGTAGACGGTGTCGGTTTTGCTGGTCTGCGTTTTGCTAGCCATGTACGCACACCAATGCCAATTGCTAAAAGCATGGCGGCAAGCAAGCCAAAGCGCATACCAAGATCGTGTGAAATGCTGGTGGCAAGATCACTGGCAACCGATGCAAATGCGTTAGAACTTGAGTCAAACTTAATGAGGTGATCAGCAACACCTGGGGCAAAGCCAAAAGAAAGCGCCAATAACACAAACAACACCCCGACACTAATTAGCACATCAGGCAATGCTGCATAGCGATGGCGTTCCCAAGAAACGAACAAAAGTAGCCCAGCAAGCACTATAGCACCTGCTATGGTGCCAAGTTTGATGTTTTTAAATGTCTGAGCAAAATCTTTCACCTTGGTATTGGCACCAAGCGTAATCGGTTTACTTAATGGGCTATTCGAATCAAGCGGTACACCGGCAGCTTGGACTGCAGGAGCCAGATCAGTCAGATCAATGACTGGTGCCGAACCTTTACCTTTGTAATAAGCCTGTAGCTGATCGAGCGCCGTGGTCGTCTTTTGCTGTAATAAGGCTGGTGTAAGAATGGTCTGTAGCTTCGCTTGAACTTGAGGATCGGCCGACCCAGACTTTTGGGCGATTTCTTTGGAAAGTGCCGTAGACAATCGCATATAGCTGTTAGTTTTGAGCAGCTGGCCTTCCAAATAATGACTATTTAATATCGTACCATCTAGTATCACCGTTAGCCCTGCACTAAAGATCAGTGAAACTAATAAACTTGCCAGTAATTTCGACAGCCAACCGAGAATCATGGCCTGATTATATACCAGGTAACCACTAATGCTAAAAACTGATTCTAACGTACGGGCGACGAACCATGAAAACAAGTTTGCGAATCCGACCCGAAGGTTTGATAAGGTGCGTGTGCTGGTGAACCACCGTCTTAACACGCGAAGCCGGTGCGCGAGCGTAGACATTGTAGCCCTTACTCTCATAGTCACTAATAAGCCGGACGAATTCCTGAGCTTGCTGCGGCGTTAAGTCGTGCAGTGTATCGGTATGCTGTTTGGGCAAAATTAACAGATGATCAGACACCTTCTGGCTGTCCCACATACTGTACGGAAAAATATTGTAGACGATTTTAAAATGATCCGTTTCACTAATAAACTGCGCATCGCCTGGTTTTATGTCACAAAATTCACAGACTCCAGCAGCGATTTTTTTGCGATGCTTGTCGTAGCTACGACTTTCTTTGCGTGAACGAGGTGCGGTCATCTGTTACCTCAAAGCTACGACTAGTTAGCATCCCGTTTCAGGAACAATAGCCAGGCAATCACCCAGCCACCAACGACATAGGCCAGCGCTACTAGGGCTGCGCGTTCGTGAGATATGTCGCCGTGATCAAGCACTGCATTTATTGCACTAAACGGTAAGTAGACTTGATTTTTCTTGATTAGCAAACCAATCAATTGCTCAATAGTCCCAGGAATCAGAAACAGCGCAGCAATCGCCCCGACTTGGATGCGAATAATGGTCGTCAAGATGAGTGCCAACATCGAAAACGCCCAACCAGCAAAAGCCACCCGCCACAACAAATTCCAGACAGGAAAGGTCTGTGCGACAAGCGTGTGGCCATGCGCCTGGAACCCAAGCTTCGCCAGTCCGGCAGATAAGAAGCCAAAACTTACGGACAGTATAATCGCAAAGATGCTCACCGTTATAATTTTGGCAAAAAACACTCGACTGCGACTTTTCGATGACGAAAGCGTATACAAAATGGTGTTATAGCGATATTCATGAGCCATAAGCAGCACACCAACCAACGCAAACAACGTAGTGAGCACGCTGATGGCAGAGGTCACCTCGCTGGCAAGTTCACCCGGCTTTAAAGCGTCGGACGGTGACGCTTTATATGCGGTTGCGTAAAAGGCAAAAAACACCTCAAGGGCCAGGGCAATCAGGATAATGATATATGTCGAACGAACAGTGAATAGCTTACGGAATTCGGCGCGAATTGTAGCTATCATGCGTTACCCCCTGGGTGTGACTTGTATTCTTCGCTACCAGCCGTTAATTCTAAGAAGGCTTCTTCGAGCGATGCGGCCTGTTTAGACAGTTCATATAACGGCACGCCAGCTTCAAAGGCAATTTTGCCAATTTCGTCGGTAGTTGCACCAAGAACCTTTAGTCCATTGACGTCCTTTTGGGCCGTAAGCTTTTTGACTTCGAGCAGACGTTCAAGCTGCGAGAGCTTTGGTGAGCGCACAAATATACCGGAGTGTGCGCTGCCCGATATAAGTTTGGCAATGGACGTATCGGCAATCAATTTCCCTTTGCCAATCACCACCACATTATCCGCCATCTGCGACACTTCGCTCAGCAAGTGTGATGATACAAAAACAGCATTGCCGTCATCGGCATAGTTTCTTAAAAATTCACGCAACCAAGCAATGCCTTCTGGGTCGAGCCCATTGGCTGGTTCATCGAGTAATAAATATTTGGGATTACCTAAGATCGCCGCCGCGATACCCAGACGCTGGCTCATACCCAAGCTAAACTTGCCCGGACCTTTTTTGGCCACATCTTTGAGCCCAACAATATCTAGCACTTCATTAACACGCGCCAGTGGAATACCCCCAGCATCTGCTAAAATCTTCAAATGATTTCGGGCCGAGCGCGTTGGATGAAAAGCTTTTGCCTCTAATAATATGCCGACGACTTTGGACGGTTGCGCGTATGCATGTAATTTCTGGCCATCAAATGTCGTACTACCAGTACCTGTATCTAGACCAAGCATCAAGCGCATGGTGGTTGACTTGCCGGCACCGTTGGGACCTAAAAATCCGGTAACTTTGCCCGTTTCGACCGTAAACGACAAATCATCAACAGCAAGTTTCTTGCGATAGCGCTTGCTAAGTTGTTGGGCCTGAATCATCTTCTATTATCATACGCTGTTGTGGCCAACATTTAAACCTCGGATGCAAGCAGGTGCAGTAGTTCATCGGTGTTTTTCGCCGCCATGAGCTGTTCGCGCATTTCCTTGGCACCATCAAAGCCATTAATATAGATCTTGCAAAACTTGTTGAGCACGTGCACTGGGTGTTCACCGTGTTGCCAGGTGTTAGCAAAAAGCTTAACATGTTTAGTATATAACTCGATCCTCTGCTGCTTGGACTGATCTTGCCAGGGGCTGTTTACGGCAAACAGAAAGGGATCATGAAAAATACCGCGCCCAACCATGATACCGTCGAGCCGATACTGGCTGGCAAGTTCAAGACCATGTGCATGACTGGTAACATCACCGTTACCAACTAGCAAGGTTTCTGGACTCAGTGCGTCGCGCAGTTCGCGAACTTTACCAATTTCGTCCCAGTGTGCCGGGACTTTACTCATTTCCCTTTTGGTTCTGCCGTGTATTGTTAGCATGTTAAGTTTAAATTGCAAGAGAAATTCGTGCCACGTTGGATCGATTTCGTGAAATCCAAGCCGAGTTTTAACACTCACCGGTAACACACCGGCCGCACCTTGCTGCGTTGCTTGGATAATTTCGGCGGCAAGTTCCCTATTGTTCATCAATGCGCTGCAGGCACCGTTTTGGACTTCGCCCTTTGCCGGACAGCCCATATTCAGATCAATTCCTGCAAATTCGCCAAACTCTCCAGACACAATTTGTTTGGATACTTCATAGAAATTCTCTGGCTTTAGGCCCCACAGTTGCGCGATAAGCGGTCGTTCTTTGTCTGTATTTTGTAGTTTTTTGAGTAGATGCGGTCGGCCAGGACTTTGCAAGCCATCAACATTCACAAACTCTGTAAAAAACAGATCCGGTGGTGCGCAGCTGGCGACAATCTGCCGGAACACCGTATCGGTCACATCGTCCATCGGTGCCATCACAAAGAATGGCTTGGGCAAATCGTTATAAAACATATTTTGTAATTATACGCCTACGCTGTTTGACTCAGCCGTTCTGCCGCTTGCCTTGCAACCAGAAAACGAGCCGTCGATTGGCCTTCTACCATTTGGCGTACGTGCCACTGTCTTCTTTCTTTTGCTTCTCGGCCTGCTCGACGTCTGGCAATCTCTTGGCCGCTTTGCAGTCCGTCAATTTCGTTTGCTCGCCTAAAGATAGCTGTCTCGTTCAATACACCAAAAAAACTCGCAAGCTCAGCTGAGTATTGCAAAGCCCACGCATCGTCAATGTCTGTTCCGTAGTCCCGTTGAAAACGATCAAGGCCAGAGTTATTGGGAACTGCCAGCAAGCGCCTGGTCCGCGTAATAGAATCACCAAAATCAACCAGCATAGCCGCATAATCTCGCTGCGAGCGATTACTCATGCCCCGTAGTGCTGCCGTATCAACGGTAATTAAACCGAGTCCGCCAAGTCCGCGGGCCAGGTCATGCTTGCGGTCATCTGCCTTGTACAGGTCTACAAATGGTACATATTCGCCAACTACACCAGGCACTAGCGTTAGAGTCTGGGTAGCGATCCGGCCAGTATTTTCTTCGTGCACCGATAATTCAGACGCCTCCACTAGGGATTCGTTGTACATTTCAGCCATTTCAGCAACAGCAAAAAAGTCTATTGGTAGGGATGCCTCAACTGCCGTCTTCACAATGCACTATTTATACCACAAAATGCTATATATAACAACCTGCCTGCCGGAAAGTTCCCCTACTCCCAGCGGAAGACGCGGAAGGCTATGGCATATACAATAACCAGCCAAACAGCCATAACCCCAAGCTGTGGTCCAAGATCGAGTAGTGATTTACCTTCGGTAGCGATCAGTCGTGCGCCATCAATAATTGGAGTCAACGGCATGAATGTTGTGATACCTTGCAGCCAATGTGGCATCAGGAAGCGCGGAAAGAATGTACCCGACAAGAACATCATCGGAAAGACGATGATATTACCAAGTGGCGCCGCTTGACGCTCATTTTTTGCCCAGCCACCAAGAGCCAAGCCGATACCCAAAATTACAATAATGCCAAACGCCAAAAATAGCGCAAGTTCAAAATAGTTACCAACGACTTTCAGATGGAATACGGTCATTGCGACAACGAACATAACCGCAATAGACATAAGTCCAGTAACGGCATTGCCAAACATATTCGCCAAAAAGTACTGCCAGACTCGTAGTGGCGTAGTGTGTAAACGACGCAAAATGCCCATTTTCTTCAGCTCTGGGAAGACGTTCATTGGCCCAAAGATACCAGCACCAAGGATAGAAAAGCCAAGCAACCCCGTAAAAGTATAGTCAAAGGCGCTCAGGCTACGTTCATTGTTCTGCTTAGAAATAACCGTAAACGGTGTGTCGCTTTTGACAAGCTTGGTATTGATACTCTGAAACTGAGCTTGCAGAACCGATACCAGTGTTTGTGCGGCTTGCTCATTGTTCTGCGTGTAGTGCACAATCGCCTGACCCGACGGATAGATACTGGCGTTGTTTACTTCACCGAAGCTGGGCGGTAATTCAATTGTTGCGTCCAATTCGCCGCGACCCATCTTTTCGTTGGCGTCTTTGAATGTCTTGACATCTTTATCAACTTTTAAGAGTTTCTGGCTGCTTGATTCTGACTGTTTCACAAATTGAGCTGCAAACTTGGAATGCGACTCGTTAATAATTGCCACACTGAGCGAAACACTCTTGCTGCCACTGTTAAGAGAGCCAAAGACAAACAGGAAAATCAGTGGGAATAAGAACGTAAAAAACAATGCCAGGCGATCACGGAACAGGCGACGCAAATTAACAATAAAGAAAACCCAAACTGTGAAGAATTTGCGATTCATGCGTGCAGTCCCTTTCCGGTCATATCAATAAATACATCTTCTAGGTTGGCCTGCTCGACGTGTTGATCTTTGCTAAAACCGCGGGCTAATAGGTCTTTGATAAGCTTTTTGGGTGTGTCGAGCGCAATGATTTTGCCGTTATCCATAATCGCGATACGGTCACAGAGTACCTCGGCCTCGTCCATGTAATGGGTGGTCAAAATGACACTAATACCCCGGTCACGAACTTCCTCGATGAGTTTCCAGAGGTTGCGTCGGGCCTGTGGGTCAAGACCGGTAGTTGGCTCGTCGAGAAAGAACACTTTTGGGCTATGAACCAGGGCAGCAACTATGCTAAAACGTTGTTTTTGGCCACCCGACAGGTTTTCGACGTAACTATCAGCTTTGTCGCCCAGGTTTACATCGTCCAGAAACTTTTTGGGATCTACCTTTTCGCCGTACGCTGCAGCAAACAACGTAATGAGTTCAGTTAACTTCGTCTTGTCCTGGAAGCCAGGTGATTGCGGCTGTACACCAATGATACTACGGATTTCATAGGGCTTCTCGGCAACATTAATGCCCGCAATGGTCGCAGTCCCACCGTCGATCGGTCTGAGCGTCTCGATCATTTCGAGTGTAGTGGTTTTACCGGCACCGTTGGGGCCCAAAATGCCGAACACTTCACCTTTTTGGACTTCGAACGATATACCGTCAACAACATTACGGTCGCCGTAGGTCTTTACAAGATTTTGTACTTTTAAGATGATCTCGGCCATTACAACCACCTTAGCAGACTTTTTTGGACAACGTCAATTAAATAAAAATGCTCGGATCAATATATGATCCGAGCATTTCATAAAAAGTTAACAAAAACTAGTTACTATGTCTCTGATTATTTGTTGCGCTTAACGGTTAGGAAGCCGTTGCGAGCATTTTCGTTAACGCCGAAGCCTTCTGGAAGTTCGGTGCCTTCTGGGCGCTCATCTTTGCTGAAGTAGTAAATGCGCTGTTCTTTACCACCGCGAAGTGTAACCAACTTTGAGTTAAGGTAGTAAGTTACGCCCTTCGAGTTTGTGTGACTGTATGGTGCTGCCATAATTTATAGATCTCCCTCTCTTAAAAACTTAATAGTATTCCTACCATACTCTGGTGGGTTTTTATTTGTCAACCCCTAGAAGACCCTTTGATTTACTCGATCAGCCGTAAGAATCTAGCCACTGAGCCCATATAAAAGCAATAATCGCTCATTCGTGTTTTATGGCTTGCACTTGTCAACAGCTTTGTATTACACTAGGGCTACGTAAGCATAAAGAGTATAAAGGTGGAGAATTATATGGATTTTCGTAGCGCCAACGCGCAGTCACAACCTGGTCATCAGCCACTACCTGTGAGCAATCCAGGTGGAACCGTTAAACCTAAGGGGAACGGGGGATCCGTCAACAAGCTTTTGCGCGGTGGAGCGCTCCTGTTCTTGTTTTCACTTACCATTCTCGCGGTAGCCGCAATTGGTATTATCGCAGTTAGCAAAAACGATAGTAATACACAGCAAAATAAGTTCGTGAATACTAGTGACTACCAGGCTGTCTTTTTGACAAACGGCCAGGTGTACTTTGGCAACATCACCGAACAAGGGACCGACTACATTCAATTGCAGAAGATCTTTTACTTAACACAGAACACAAGCACCGACAGCAAGGGTAATACTACCACCGACGGTAATTACACACTCGTAAAGTTAGGCTGTCAGCAAATTCATGATCCAATCGACCAGATGATCATCGAACGCAGTCAGGTTAGTTTCTGGGAGAACTTGAACTCAAGCGGCAAGGTTGTTGCAAGCATCAATCAGTTCAACAAGCAAAATCCAAAGGGTCCAGACTGTTCACAAGTGAGCAACCAGACTCAGGCAAGCAGCAGCTCAACTACTCCTCAGGGTAGCGGTACAACTACAACGCCAAGCACAACTACTAAGCAATAGCCTAGTCAGTACGCGATAGACTAAAAACGACCTCTACGGGGGTCGTTTTTAGTTACCCTTGGATTAATAAATTAGATCTCTCGCCCATAGCATTAACTCATGCAATGGCCTGCACATATATACAGAACACTAGGCTACGTTTACTTTGAACCAGCGACGAATCAGAAACAACACAACGCCAAGCACCGCACTCAATCCAGTAAATACCATGCTCCAGCCAGCAAGATCTGGCGACCAAGTTGGAGACGTGAAACCAAATTTATAAAGGCTGTCGGGTATGGTCTGCGGCTTTGTACCATGCGTGCTCACATAATCAGTAATACAAGGCACGCGTGGGCCGCCCGAAAAGCTACCAGGATAAAGCTGTTCGCAGTAGTGCTGGGCATCGGTATAAACCTGCGTATTCGCCGCGGAGACACGGTTACTTTCGGCAGTCACTAGCCGATCGTAGGTGTATTTGAGCTGAATAGGCGGGTAAACGGCATCGGCACCACTAGTCAAGTTGGTATTCATGTGGCCGTAGACATAGCTGCGCAGATTATTGAGCGCCTTGTTTATGTCCCCATTGTCTTTATCTGCCTGGTACACGGCGTTGCGTAATACGACCATATGCTGATAATTACCACGCAGGCTCGTCACAAAAATAAAACCAAAGAGTATGGCCACGGCAAAAAAATACCATGGCTTAAGTAACCGGAATTTCCGCCAGAAGTGATGCAACCGTCTTTTGTTCATATTTTTATTTTACGCTTATCTTCACCAGTGTAGCACACCCCGCAGGCGACGTTTTGAGCCTAGATACATGGGTGCATGATAGACTAGAAAGGTTATGCATATCTACTTCTCTGGGATTGGCGGCACAGGAATCGGGCCGTTAGCACTGATAGCAAAGCAAGCCGGCTATACGGTTTCTGGGTCGGACAAGCAAGATTCGCTGTATATTCAGTATCTAAAAAAGCACGGTGTTACCGATATTCACATCGGTCAAGACCATGATGCGATTGCCAATACTCACGGCAAAGAGCCGATTGACTGGTTCGTGTATACTTCTGCCTTGCCGCTCGAAAATCCGAACGCCCCAGAGCTACTGTTTTGCAAAGAACAAGACATAAAAATGAGCAAACGTGATGAACTGCTGAACGTCATTTTACAGGATAAAAAACTGAAGCTGATTGCGATTGCCGGCACCCACGGTAAAAGCACCACAACCGCCATGACTATCTGGCTGTTCAAACAATTACACATACCTATTAGCTATTCTGTTGGGGCAAAAATTCCGTTTGGGGACATGGGCGAATATGCTGATGATTCGGAATATTTTGTCTATGAGTGCGACGAATTTGATCGCAACTTTTTGGCATTCGAACCATACTTGAGCATTATTTCCGGAGTAAGTTGGGATCACCACGAAATCTTTCCCACGCGCGAAGAATACCAACAAGCGTTTCGTGACTTTATCGATCAAAGCCAACACGCACATCTTTGGGAAGAAGATGCGGAGTATTTGGGGTTAAAGCAAAACGAAAAACTAGTAATTTTGAACAGCCAAAACTCATCCATTCAAGCATTGGAAATTAAAGGCCTCTACCCTCGACTTGATGCCTGGCAAGCCATCCAGGCAGTTCATAGCGTGACGAAGCTGCCAATTGAGGATTTAATGGCTCACATAAACAAGTTCCCTGGTTTGCAGCGCCGTATGGAACAGATCATCCCTAACCTTTACAGCGACTACGCCCACACGCCCGAAAAGATTCGTGGCGGTTTAAGCGTGGCACTCGAAATGGCGGCCGAAAACAATCAGCCAGTCATCGTCGTGTATGAGCCATTAACCAACCGCCGCCAACATTTTATGATCAACGATTACAAAGATTGCTTTGCCGGTGCCGCCCAAGTTTACTGGCTCCCCAGCTATCTAGCCCGCGAAGACCCCAGCCAACGTATCATCCACCCAGAAGAACTAATTGTCCGCCTTGCCGACCCCACGCTCGCCGTCCCTGCCGAACGCGACGCAAGCCTCAAACGCACCATCCAATCTCACCTAGCCAAAGGCGACATGGTCGTCTGCATGGTTGGTGGCGGCGGCAACTCTCTGGACGAATGGCTACGCAAAGAATTCACCGATTAATTAACGATACCTGTCGTCTTTTATAATCTTGACCCACACACCATCAGGATCCTTGATAAAGAAATAGCTAACTTTGGTTCTACCAAATGTAATTTTAGTATTAGCATCGGCAAGTCCCTTATCCTTCATGTCCTGTAGGGCTGCCTCAATATCATCCGTTTGCAGTGCGATATGTTTAACCCCTATCTCTTCTAGGTTGTTTGCGCGCTCATAATTAACCGGCTCTTTGTCATTATTTTCCAAGTAAACAAAAATTTCCAGAAACGAACCACCCAGCTTTAGGTGAACAATACTCATTGAGCCATCATCCTCGTCATAACGATGGACTTGTTCATAGCCTAGCTGCTCATAAAACTTGAGCGAAGCATTCAAATTCCTTACTGATATGGCAGTATGGTGTGGCTTGTAGTTCACTTCTTGCCACCATTCCATGAAAGTTCGTATTTCTGGGCACCCGTATCATCGAATTTGCCGAAAATGTAGAAAGTTTTAACATTTATCTTATAGAACTGGTGGCCGTCTGAGCGTTTTGCTTCTTCTACTGCTTCCTCGCTTACGCCAAGCCTACTCTTAAGGCACTCAAAAGCTTTATCTTGAGCATCCCCTTCACCAAGGAGCTCTGCCTTACCTTCAAAATATAAGCCAACTACAGGATCGCCTAGTGCATATTTGTCGATTATGTCACCGGCCACGTTCGGATTCCCTACGATTTCCTGGCTGTGTCGCCTCGATTTGAGCGAACGAAAATAGAGGTTAAGATTTTCGTCGTAAGCAAAGTGTGCTTCGCAAACCCAGGGTTTGTTGTCTCTGACAGTTGCCAGCGACAGGTGAATCGTTTTATCAATATATTCCCGAACCAGCTTCTCGACGTCCATGGCTTTTACTATACTCCTCTAGCGGTTGTCGCCAGCGCCTTTTTGGACGCCGCGCTTTTGGCGGTCTGCTAGTTTAGTTAGGTTCTTTTGCATGATATCGTCGAACGATAAGCCCAAGCTGTCGGCCAGAATTGCGATGTACCAAACAACGTCACCAAGTTCTTTGCCAAGCTCTGTAATATCTTCGTCGGTTATGACGCCATCGCGGTAAGCAACGATTTTTTTCCATTTTTCGATGACTTCGCCGGCCTCACCAGCAACGCCCATGGCCCAAATGGTTTTGTCCATCAGCGGATCTGGGTTACTGATGGCGGTTTTGAGTGCCTGCTTTTGGTATTCGTCGAATGTCATGCAATTCCCCCAATTATTATTGTTCGCTTATTTTTACAGCACCCTGGCGAATAACCTCAATTGCGTCGTCAACAATGCGGATAATGGTTGATGGTTTATTGCCCGATAAATCACCGCCATCAACATAAAAATCTACTCGACCGTCAAAGTACTGTTTGGCTTTGGCTACCGTATGCGCAGGTTGTTTACCAGGGTGATTGGCACTGCTTGTTTGCAGTGGCCCCGTTTTTAGCAGCAATTCCTGCAATAGCGGATCGCTGGGAATGCGAAACGCCTGGCGGCCAGTGCCTTGATTGAGATAGCTGACGCCATGTGGAATTTCGATACTAATTGCACCCGGCCAAAACTGCTCAACGGCTTTAAGATAGCGCCTCTTTATGCCCAAATCCACCAACTGATCGATGTTAGCCGCAATAATCGTGCCCGGCTTGGATTCGCGCTGTTTCAGAGCGTACAGTCGCTGCACCGCCCGCTCATCGGCAGCCCTGGCAACAATCCCGTAGACTGTATCGGTTGGGATCACACCTACGGCACGGGCAATTTGCAGTTTTTTTGCAGCTTCTTCAAACATGCACTTATTGTACAGTACTTAATTTATGCAGAGAGATTATTTGGTCTGCATGTATGCAAAGACTGCTAGCGCAGCCAGACCAAGCACGATAACAACAGTTGCAATAATAGCCACCGTCACGCCATTGCCTGGTTGGCTCTGGTTTTTCGCCAGCTGAGGCTTTGCGTCTTTGACGTTTTCTCGGTTGATTTCTTCTTGGATCAATTTACCAGGAGAATTAGCGGCTGGTTTGGCTTGAGCTGGACGATCGACCGTCGACACTTCTTCTGGTTTCATGGCAGATTTTGGTTCGTTTGCAGGGTCAGCCAGTGGCTCCATGTCGGCACGTGGCGCCACCACGTCCATGACTGGTGCAACAAGCGGCGCAGCGAGGTTGGATACAGGTATAGTCGAAGTCGAAGTTGCAGTCGTTGGTTCTTCCATAATGCTTAAGATTATTCTAGCACAGCCAACGGATGGCAGCACTGCAAGTTGAGTTTAGCGTAGCCGATACATACCGCCTACTTGCACGATCATTTGCTCTTTTAGGAGATCATCAAGTACAGACTGGAGCCGCTCGTCTGCGATTTCATTGATGAGTTTTGATTCGGACAAAGATTGCTGGCTCAGCAGACGGATCACCTTGCCACGTATCTGCCGGCGTGAGCCAATAAACGACGACTGCTTCACATAGCTTTTGCTTAACTTGTTAAGGTTTCCATTGGCCTGTTTTAGGTACGTCCCGTAGTCCATGAGACTCCAAAACCAAATACGCGGATTCTGCATGTCTAGCGTTTGCGAAACGAGTTGTAAAATTTCGGTGTCTGGAATGTCTGTTTTGTCTTGGAAAAAATGATGAATATAGACCGTCCTGATGTTGGTTTCAATAAAAACAGCTGGCAGATTAAACGCGTAGGCCGTAATTGCGGCTGCAGTGTTTTTGCCTACACCTGGTAACGTAACAAGTTTAGTAATCTCGCTTGGCAGATGGCCGCCATGTTCGGACACTATAGCCTGCGCCGTCTGCCACAAAAATTTGGCGCGACGGTTGTAGCCAAGCCCACTCCACATAACCAAGACCTCACCCAGCGATGCGTTTGCAAGTGATTCGATCGATGGAAACGTTTTTAGGAATTCATGGTACTTTGGAATCACTCGGAGCACTTGCGTTTGTTGCAACATCAACTCACTGACGAGAATTTTGTAGGTGTCAAAGTGGCCATCCGGTTCAGGAATGCGCCAGGGTAAATCATGGCGGCCATATTCCTGATAATAGACCATAACCGTTTCTTGAAACCTTTTTATGTCAGCCAGTTTCAAGCCAGGCACCCTCGAATTGCATTATTATGAAGCATGCTACTAGTATACTAAGTATATAATGATTACTTCTATCGTACGGGATGTAAAACGCTTTGCTGTGCTTATCCCAGGTATTGTTATCGCTTACTTTTCGGTACGTGATATTTTTCCACTGGTCGACAAACGCCTACCCCTTAGTCTGGCCGTCCTTGTAACATACGTACTGGGCGCATACGTACTCATACCAGCACTGATCCGTGTTATACGAATCGCCTTACCAGCGCGTCACCTGCAGGCGTACTGCGTTACTCCTGACGGCTTTGCATCAGACCCTGTTAACGTTGGTATTGTTGGCGAAAAAGACGCATTGATTCGTGCCATGCAAGCAGCAGGTTGGCACGTGGCCGACAAACACTCCGCAAAAAATGTTGTCCATGAAATTGCCAGCACATTGTTCAACCATGCCTACGTCAACGCACCGATGAGTAGCCTCTATTTGTTTGGGCGACAACAAGACATTGGCTTCGAAATCCCCGTTGAGGGTGAACGCGGACATCGACACCATGTACGATTCTGGGCAACTACATATCAGCCCGGTGCCAAGTTTAACTTCGGCACGTTTGAATGGCATAAGCAACCAGCACGAGCCACCAGCAAGCACACACTGTGGGTTGGCGCCGCATCTCAGGATGTTGGCTTTGCGCTTATAAAGCACAACGCCCAGATGACACATATGATTCACCCAGACACCAACGCCGAGCGACAACTGATTATTGATGGTCTGCGAGCAGCAAAACTCGTGGCCAGTACTAAATCAATTCAGCTTAGAAAACCCTATCGACTGGTTAATCGTGCCTGGCGCGGCCAACTCCACAGCGACGGCAGGCTGTATATCGTGAAATTAAAATAGCAACCAGTACTTATTGATAATTCCAGAGCGCTACGCCGTTGGCGTCTGTAACGTCGACTATTTTTTTGGTTTCACCAGAATTAACAGTTGCACCGTAGTCAGCAGTCTCGGTAGACGAGTCTACACGATATACAAGCATCGTATTGCTCAACCAACGAATTGGGTAGCTTAGGCCGTCTTGGGTTGCCAAGACTGTTTCTTTTTGTGATGACTTATCATAAAGCACTAGTGTGTCCTTGCCGGCTCGGCTATCAACGTAGACGCTCTGCTTGCCATCTGGACTATCAATATACAATCGGCCCATGCCGTTATAGGTATCACTACTGAGTGCTGGTTTGCCGGTACCAAGCTTGCCAAGCTTGTATGTGTAGCGATTGGTAGGGCCAACCAGTAGCAGATCACCATAGTCGATACGAAATACACTGAGCACTTCACTAGTCAGTAAAACTTGTCTGCCTGCACCGTCGGGGTTAATTTTTATGAACTGCCCGGTACTGCCGCCAACGGCATAGTAGATTGCACCGCTTGCACTAAACACGTCGTTAAGATAATTTGCATGATCGAGCACAATGCTTTGCTTGGTTTTGTAGTTGTATGATATGAGCCGGTAACGGGACGAATCCGTTGTAGAGGTGCTTGACTTGATGGTAGCGTAGACCAAACGATCCCCAAACCAGTCGATGATTTTAAACTGGCTAGCGTAATCAACAACAGTTGTCGCACCGGTCTTTACCGTTATAAGTGTGAGCGTTTGCAGCGAAGCACCACTGGAATCTTTCTGGCTATCGCGCACCGAAACAAGCGCTGCTGCATCACCGGAACCATTTGGCACAAGTGTTAGCTGGTTCGTTTCATAACCCGTGCCGGGCAGTAGTAATTGCGAATTTTGACCATCGGCGTCGGCTTTGTAGACGTTATAGATGCCCGCTTGCTTGGAAACATACAGCTCTTGGGCACTTACAGCTGGCTGCGTTAGGGCTGGATTTGCCTCGGCTGCAACCGTTTTTGTCGGTGGCACCGTCTTATGTGACAAATGATCACGGACAAAATTAACACCTTTTGTACGAAGCGTTGGTTGGACAACCGGTATCGCAAGCAGCACGATAATCACCAAACCCATAAAAAGCCGGCGACTTGTAATAAGAGAACGAACTGGCTTGGCGTCCGATGCTTCGGTAATAGCCAGATCTTCGACGCCAGCAGACTCGTCAGCCACTCCAGCCAAGTTATCACCAGAGAGTGGCAATTTTTTGACTGGTGTAAGCGGCTCGGCACGTTTGAATGGCATAGGGCCATCGGGTGGACGATATCGTGGTGCTGCTTTGGGTACTTCTGGCGCCGTCTTTCTAACGGGTACTGTTGTGCTTTTTTCGGACGTTGCAACAATCGGCTCTGGATGTTCGATTGGTGGCGGAGGCGTCGCTTCCGGTTCTGCATCTGCTTGCTGCTCAGTAATCTTGATACTAACTTTTTTGGCATTCTTTTTAGGTAATGGCGGGGCAGATTTGGGTTTTTCGACTAGCTCTATCGCTTCAGCAACAGGTGCATCTTCGGCCTTTGGTTTGACAACAACTTGCTGCGACTCATCCGGCTGATTCACATCAAGCATTTTATCGATCCTAACCTCGATTTTATGCTCTTCTTCGGGCGTTAAGGACTCATCGGCAGCATCACCCAACACCGTAATTTTTTTACTCGCCATACTTCTTATCCTTAATCAAATCATACCAGAAAAAGAGGTTATAGCCCAGAAATGCACGGCCGCCAACTTCGTTGACTAGTTGCCGCCGTAGCCGCCGCCATATCCGCGGTACGTCAGCTGCGGTTTATAGTAATCAGTAACCTTAATAGCTTTTCCGCTGCCATCCGCCGGCATAATAAACAACTCACTCCCATTCTTAGAAACTAAGACGTAATTATCGGTGTACCAGCCGTACGGTGTGTCATCACTCAGTGAAGCAATTTGCTTTTGATTATTGGCGTCAGCGTCCCCAATAAAGAGTGCATTTTTGTTATCACGAACATCACTCCAGAAGGTTTGCTTGTCGGAAGGCGAAACTAGGAAGGTCGGATACAGTTTGTTGAACGTATCAGCAGTGACGGTTGTTTGTTGTGTCAATTTTGCATCTTGGTATTCATAGTAGGTATTTGGCGCATCGCTGGTTGCACCTGGCACGCTCACGTACACAGCGTGCGGTTCGTATGGAGCCAGCGCGACACTATAGTATTGACTGCCAGCCGGAATTGGAAAATCTTGGATGGATTTTTTATTGCTGCCATCTGGCTGAACACTCATCAGGCTAGCACTTTTGCCGTCCAAATGGTTTGGAAACTGGCCGGAATACCAGTTTTTTACATAGACAAGCTCATTGTCTAATATGTACACGCTGCTAAAACTGGTCGAGCCATAGTCAGACGCGCTAGTCCCCTCGCCTTGTGTTTGATCAATGTTAAAGAGCTTACCGCTTGGGGCGTCGTAGCTTTTAAGCACCAGGCCGCCCGACTGCCAGCTGTTGATGTCGCTGTGCGAAACCTCGTAGACGAACGTGTCGTTACTCCAGCCAACCAGAGTGAAGCTAGCCGTAGCGCTACCACTGTCGATATTTGTAACAGTATCGTCACTGGTATTAATCAGGTAGATGCCCGGCTGGCCGTTATCCCGTTTTGCGAGCAGTGCCAGATACTTCCAGTCACGTGAAGCCAGAAGTGACGTACTTGCCGGGTCTTCGTTACCCGTACCGGCAAGCACCGTTTGACGATTTGTGCCGTCTAGATTGGTCTTGATAACATCAATCTTGCCGCTTAAATTAGACAGGAAGTACAGCTTGCCAACAGGGGTTAATGTAAACTTGTTATCTGTCACCACCTGATCGGTAACCGTAATTGTTGCAGAGGCCGCATTATAGCCAGCAAGCTGCAAGTTCGCTTTCTGAGTGGTGGCGGTGGTTGGCAATACAATAATTGCCTTGCCGTCTTTGTCGGTCTTGGTATCTGTACCCAATACGGCGATGGCCACGTTTGGTAAGCCTTTGCCTGTTATCTTATCGGCAATCGTTACGGGAACTTGTCGGCCGGTTGCTACCAGATGAATTTGCAGTAGGTTGTTTGAACCTATCAACGAGACCATAACTTTGCTCGTGGTTGCCTTGTAGTATTTTTTCGAGACGGCAAGTTTTTGCGGGCCAACTGGCACTCGAAGTGTGGCCGTTCCAGCCGCATTAGTGATCGCGGTTTTGTCGGCGAGCACCAGGGTGACACCACTGATTGGCTTGCTGGTGGTTTTGTCGACAACATTGATACTAAAACTCTGTTTCAAAAATAATCCGAGCACCTTATATCGGCTAGCCGGCACACCCAACACCACTGCAATAATAACTAAAAGTGTCAGTGGCAATGTCCATTTTTTCTTTCTCCAGTAGCCCCGAAAGACATTTTTGATATGGCCAAACTTTTCCTTGTTAGCCTCTTCTGCAACCTTGGCGTTTTCTTCCCAGGCTTTTGTATCGACTTTACTTTTAGCTTCAGACGGCTCGGTGCTTTCTTGTGCACTTTCTTGCTCGGCTTTTACCACCTCCGGCTCTGCATCGGTTAGTTTTTTATCTTCTTCGGCGTCTTTGGTGTCTGCCATGGTGTAAGATTACCTATCCCCGTCTCTTAATATAAGCTTAAGAGAATTGTAACAAAAATAATCTCAGAAAAATACACCTGAACTGATGAACTGGGGCCGCGTATAATCTAGAGCATGAGTTTGATTGCCAGCCCAAAAGAATTAGAAAAAGCCGCTCGTCACCTGGCCGAAGTTGATGGCATCTTGGCACCTATAATTGCTGAACGTGGGTTGTGTACCATTGCTCCAAACAAGAATTACTACCAGGAATTGGTAGATAGTATCATTAGCCAACAACTCAGCGTGCATGCAGCGCGAGCAATCGAAGGCAGATTTCGTAACTTCTTTGGCGGTCACTTCCCGACTGCCAAAGAAATACTAACTACTAACGTTGAAACGTTGCGTGGGCTGGGGTTTTCCAGAGCAAAAGGTGCCTATGTGCTAGATCTGGCACAGCATATTGTCGACGGCAAAGTGAAATTTGACCATCTGGATGCGCTTTCCAACGAGGCAATTATCAAGGAACTGGTAGCCGTCAAAGGCATCGGCGAATGGACCGTGCACATGTTTCTGATGTTCTGCATGGGGCGATTGGACGTCCTGCCAGTTGGTGATTTGGGCATCCGCAACGGCGTCCGCAAGCTCTACAACTTCAAAGACGTACCCACGCCGCAGCAAGTTACCGAAATTGCTCAAAAATATAATTGGCAGCCTTATGAAAGTGTGGCCAGCTGGTATATTTGGCAGTCGCTCGACAACACGCCAGCGCTCTAAGATAAATTAGTCGATAACCAACGACTTCAGCATTGTCAAAAGTGGCGTGGAAAGACTCGTATCAGACCAGCTTGAAACCGGAATACTTATGGCAGTCCCGGCGGTTGTGCAGGTAGACTCGCTACATTTCAGAAAGCTCACATTTACTAACGGATCGGCCTTAACAACGTCACTTTGTGGTATGTATTGCCCTGCCTGATAGCCGTTATCGCCAGCAAGGTACAGTGCGTCTATACTTGTTGTGTCTCCCTTATAATTAACAAAACTAACGTAAGTTTCAGCCCGCTGATTGGGTGTTGGCTGCTTATAGCTAATCTTCTGCGACGCGATTGCAGCAACAGCAGTGTTAGCAGCGAACTGGGCGATGGTGGTTTGAGCCGCCTGAATTGTAAACACAATTTGGCCCGTCACAACTTGCTCAGTTGCATCTTTGAGCTGTAGCGGCGGCGATACAACCGTCAGCTTATCGGCATTATCAGTTAACTTCCAATCTTTGGGATAGTCAAAACCCAGGCTGTAATTAGTTGAATCGTAATGCTTGATAGCTGCGCTAATCTTGGTTACAGAACTGGGCTGCAAATTAGCTGGTTTTTCTTGAGCAGGAACAGGCTTTTTGGAGCCACTATGGGCAACAAGCATAAACACGCCGACCAAAATCGCCGCGAGCACAATCACGGCAAGCACCAGCTTCAACAAGCCACCGACAATACGCTTTGGATTAACGGGAGGTAAGTAATTCCCCTTATCCGCTATATTGATCGGGGCCGAAGTAGTATCGTGCTGATTGCCAGGCAAATCATCCATACCTCAAGTATACGCCGGTCTATTATTGTTGCACCTGAACAATCCGAAAATCCCTCATGTCAGCAAAATCACCACAAGTCCATCCGTCTTCAACGACCAGCTCGTCCCCAACATCGCGGATGTTATCCGCTAAGCAAGCATCTTTTTTATAATGGTGGCGACTTCTTGTGCGCATCCCCAAGACATCGTGTAACCCGCACCACCGTGACCATAATTATGAACAATACTCTTTCCCTCAACCGTCTCGAACTCAAGGCGAACTTCGTCCCTTGTTGGCCGTAAGCCAACCTTAACTTTAAGCTGTTCAACCTCGCTAAACACCGGCGAAAGTCGTTTTGCTTTTCGTAATATTTCTTCTGTATCGTTCAGGTCAGGATCCAGACTCCAATTGTTAGCTTGGGCAGTTCCTCCGAGAATAATGTCATCGTACCGAGGAATTATATAGGTTAGGCCATTATGTGCTTCGTCATCAGCAACAGCGTTTTTAAAGTCTCTCTTTTTGATGCTAATAACCTGGCCTCGTGTAGGATAAAGTCGGTTATCGTTACACAATTCACGCGCGCCCAATCCTGTACAATTTACAATTACGCGAAATGTTTCTGGTACTTCTTTGAAACTTCCGATTTCCCGTTGTTCTATCCGAATACTACGCTCTGCTAATTGGAATTGTAACCATGGTAGATACCTAGACGTATCCATTAGAACAAGGTCTGCATAGTATCCGTCCACATATCCATCTGGTAATTCAGTCTTATCAACACGCCCGAACGTCTCGACAGCCGGGCGCCACCATGGATCATCTTTTGGCTCATCAAAGTATTCAGTGAGCCTAACTGGCCGGACTCCGCTATCTAGATCTGATTTAACTGTATTTTCAAGGTACTCGCGGGTATATTTGCTCCAAACCAATACCTTGTCCCGAGGATTACATAGATAGGGCTCCCAAATGGCGGCCGCGGCAGCTGAATTCGTTTGCAGCGGTAGTTCTTTAGCCCAGATAGAGATATCATGCCCTTCACGCGCCAATACGAGGGCAGTTGTTAAACCTGATACTCCTGCGCCAATGACTAAAATTTTCATTTTAACAATTTAACTGTCGACAAAATTGCAAAGCTCTTGCCAGATCGCGTCAGCAATATCAATTTCATTATTATCTACAGCTTTTTGTGCTAATTCGTCACCACGTTCGCCGGGTAACATTACTTTTTGACCATCCAGAGGCTTTGCCGCCGTAACTGTTTGTACTAGTTCATCAGCCCCCTTAAGAAACGCTTCTTTCCCGACCAGTAGTCCTGGATCGATTGCTAGCACAAATGTCCCTGCGCCTTTTTCTTTGTTCAAGCCTATGTATGCAGCGTCTGTAAATGGCCCTCCAAGCAACTGCACCAGCAGTGATAAACCAAAGCCTTTATGGGCGGCAAAAGTACTAACCGAGCCATCGAGTGCTTTGGCAGCATCAGTTGTAGGATTACCATCGACATCAAAAGCTACACCTTCTGGTAATGGCTCACCTTTAAGCTTATATTCCATGACGCCAAAAAAGGCCATTGCCGCCGTAGCAGTATCAAAAACTACTGACCGTCCGCTCGTTGGAAAGGCATAGCTAAGAGGGTTCGTGCCAAGTTTTGCTTCTGCCGAACCGGTTGGAGCGACAAATGGGGGGGGTACCGACACAAACAAGAGCAATATAACCATTATCTGCAATCTGTCTCGCAAAATAACCAATCGCTCCAGATGAACTAAAAGTATGGTTCGACCCTACAATACCGACACCATGTTCAGCGGCCAAATCACAAGCAAGTTTAGCAGCCCTACTAGTGGCAACCATCGCATGACCACCCGATACCAGCGCACCACACTTGCTTTGTTTAATTAGTTTATACTCTTCAACATCTTGAGCTTTTGGCACACCGCCTGTGGCAATTTTTGTAATTCCTTGGTTGTTGCCCCGAAGTTGGGCATACAGCAGGACTTCGGAAATAGTTTCGCCATCCGGGCCCTCATAACCAAGTTTTTGAACCCCGTCCAAAACCTTTGCGTGTAAATCAGTTACCTTAACCTTCATGGTTGCCTCCTTCTTCTACAGCAATTGTAGCAGAAGTACCGTTACGGTACAGGCCCCGGGTAGAAGAGCTATAATAAAAGCATGAATAGCGTTGTTAGAGCAGTGGCTTGGAGCCAATTGTTTTTGTATGGTGGGCTTTTGTTGTGTGTGCTACTGAAGCCAGCGGGTCTCGCGGCCAATGATGGTATTAGCTACTTTGGTATTTTTCGGGTAACCTTTGTGCCCTACGCGATCGGGTTGTTGGGTTCGGCGTATTTTTGCCGGCAGACGGCGAATAACTTGCGCGGCAGCAATTTAGGACCAGTCCGGTTGGTCATGTCTGCAGTAGCAACACTAACGGTAATTATCGTCCTTACACCCTATGCCGCCGGCAGGTGGGTAGACGACACTCATACTACGTGCGGGTCAATTCTGTTCATACTACAGTTGCTCCTGAGCGGTTGGCTGATCGTGCGATTGCGCTACATTTGGTGGAGTATCGCACTCAGCCTAGCCGAACTTGCCGGCGGTATTTTATCGGCAATCTATCTTGGCCCACTGCATGGCTTCCTGTTTCAATCCCAAGTACTGTTCCAGCTGGCCTTTGGGACTTTACTTGTGCTAAGTTTGCGCGCGTTGCCCGTGCCGGCTAGCCAACATGTTTCATAAGCCAAGCGGCAATAGTCGGGATATCCAGGTGATCGACGGCCACTTGCACGGCAAAGTCTTCTAGATCCTTGGGGGTTGCGGTAAGTTTATCGCCATTACGAACTAGAAAAATAGCACACACTGTAACTGCGGTACGTTTGTTACCATCACTAAATGGGTGATCACCAATAATGTTTCGTAAGTAGACTGCTGCCTTTTCAAAAACATCTGGATATTGTTCTTGGCCAAACACCTCTTGGGCCGGCGCTTCAACCACCGATTTTAAACGATTCTCGTCACGAACACCGTGTGAGCCACCAAAGTCCGTAATAATCTGAAAGTGAAGGCGCAGAATCTCGCCAACAGCGATATATCGAGTCATTATCTGTCGGCTAGATTTTTAAGGGTTTCGCCATATTGCTCTACGAATGCATCGTATTCTTGCATGAGTTTCGCGTGTTTTTTATTTTTGATGGGTTCGATAGTGTACTTTACTTCATCACCCACTTCCAAACCAAGCTCACGAAGCTCACCTTTAGGGATCGTGATACCGGCACTAGAACCAATTCGAATGATTTTCTGTGTCATGATTAGATTATAACAAAATTATAATATTCACACAAGGATTTTCTTAGTACTAGACGCCCATTGCCCCGATAATCAGTGCCATAACCAAGACTGTTACTAATTCGTGACCAGCGTTTAAAAGTGTTAGTTTCTTACGGCGAAACTCAAACAAATCGTGTACTAGCAGGCGGGCTGCAGTGAAGCCAAGCCAAAGCCAGAAGGCCGTTTGGACTGTGTCGCTCAAAAAACTATTACCGTAAAACTTGTGAGCAATGAATGACACGTGCGCTAATACAAACGCCGTGAGTAGTGACGCAACAAATGTGAGGCCATAGGTTACACCCGCCTGGCTTCCACCCATCTTTTTATCCATTTTTACCCCTTTTAATTTCATCCAGGACCTACCAAACACTGCGGGCATATACCAGATAGATCCAACCACCATACTAGAAACTGCAGCTAGAAATACTGCCAGATAATTGACGTCAACGTTCATCGTAGAACACTCCTTATTTATAGTTTGGATTATGCGCGCGTTATAGGCCAAAAACAATCATGCCTCAATAATTTGTATTTGTGATAAAGTATGACCTACATATGGTAGAAACAGCACCTGGAAAAAGAGTAGCCAAAAAAACACCCCAGAGAAACGTGGTCGTATTTTCGTCATATACTGGCGAACCGTTTCATCAGCTACAACAGTCTGATAAAGACGAGATTATTGCCAATGTTAGCCGATCTAGCCGTAACCAGAGGGCAGTCTCCCTGGGGTTATTTGGAGCAAGCGCTGCAATAACAGTACTTGGACTACTTGGCGAACCCGCATCGCAACAGTCTACCTATTTTGCATGTGGTGGTGCCCTCTTTGCTGCTAGCACGGGTAGTCTATTAGTGCTACGACTGAAGGCAGACAACGCTGAATACGCCCAGGGAGCAATCCGTGCGCAAGAACAGTCAATCCAGCCGTATACGATATGTCAGACCCAGGTTGACGGCGAAGCCCCTGGTCCATTAAGTCCAACCGACATCTGGGTCAGTCGGGATGTACCTCTATTTCAGTCGAGCAATGTACCTGTTGCAGCCACCGATTGAGAGAGCCCTCTGCTAGCTCGCGCTTCTGCTAGTGCTATGCGGCGGTTACTATCGCTAGCTAAGGTGCAAGCCGGTTAATGTCCCTAGGAAATAGGATGGCTTCCTTAACGTTGGCAAGACCAATGGTTTTTTCGGTCAAGCGATCAATACCAAAGCCGAAGCCACCGTGGGCTGGCAAGCCGTGCTTGAAAGCACTGACATAAGCTGCAAAACCGGAAGCTTCGGGGTCAACGCCAGCAGCTTTCATTTGTGCAATAAGCACATCCGGGCGATGTTCGCGCTGCGGGACAGTAGAAATTTCGATGCCGCGGAACAATAAGTCAGCTGAACGAGCGGTGCCGTTTTCGCCCTTCATGTGGTAAAACTTCATTTTACTTTCCGGAAGCCCTGTTGCAAAGACAGCTTCACAGCCATCGTGCTTTTTGGCATAGGCACAGATCCATTTTTCTTCTTCGGGGGTGAGATCGATCTCTTTACTAGTGTCTTTGCCCGTTTCTTTCGTGAACATTTCGTGGATTGTGGCCATGGTGTAGTGCGGAAATTCTGGTTTTAAGACTAGTTCCGGTGCCTGCAAACTCTTCAGATCGTCGCCGTGTTCGGCATACACCCGAGTCAGTGTGTTATATACCAAATCTTGTAAGAAGTTCATAATGTCTTCGTGTCCATCAATGAATCCCATTTCAACATCCAGCATCGTCACTTCCGATACGTGACGCGTAGTAGCAGATAATTCTGCCCGAAAAGCAGGAGCGATTTCGAACACGCGCTCAAACACCCCAACCATCATCTGTTTATACAGTTGCGGGCTCTGGGCTAAGGTGGCTTCTTTGCCAAAATAATCGAGCTTAAAGACTTCGGCGCCACCTTCAGCCGCACCAGCAACAAGCTTCGGTGTGTTAATTTCGACAAATTCATTTTTGTACAAAAATTCGCGGATATAGCGCAGTAACTCACTCCGAATCTTGAAGATTTTTCCTTCTTGTAAGTTCCGCAGACCAATTGGCCGATAATCGAACAACGTGTCGAGATTTTCGGGTTTATGGCTAATAGGCTTATCGATTTCAATCGGTGATTCGGCCTCTACTGGCATCAAAACTTCCAAAGCTGCATCGTGCAACTCAGCGCCACCAGGAGCACGTGGTTCGGCAACGACTGTCCCAGTAACGGATAGTACTGTGCCCAATTGGAGACCGCGTAATTTTTCAACTTCATCTTTGTCTTTGACAACCAACTGCACCAAGCCACCACGGTCACGAATGTTTAAAAATGTTAGGCCGCCCAGCAGGCGCTTTTTGTGCAACCAGCCTTTCACGACGACTTTTTCACCGATGTGTTTTGTTAGTTCTGAACTTAATGTCCGCATATAAAATTCCTCTGCTAAAGATTAATGATTCGGCAATAATTGGCCGCAAATTGGCCTGGAAATGGGTCGCTGCAACAGCTCTAGCCAGCCTGCTAGTAGCTGCAGACCCCGGAATTTATATTTGACCGAACCGTTTTGACACTCATTTGAGATTATTCTACCACTTCTGGGGCCTCAGGGGTAGGTGTGGCTGGCTCTACTGGCTCAGTTTTTTCCTTTTTGTGCGCAAGGTGATCTTTTTTGGCGGCTGCGGCGGCAACCGCTCGCAAATCATCATAATTATCAAACTCATCAACAATTAGCTCACCGACAATCTGTTCAATGACATCTTCTATGGTAATAATTCCTACCAGCTCTTCGAAGCTATTAACCACCAAAAATAGGTGTTGCTTGGTTTTGATGAACGCTTGGAGTGTTTGGTAAAGTGTAAAATCTTCGTGCACATAACTCAGGCGTGGCTTCATAAGATCACGTACTTTGCCGGTTTTTTTGGTGTTTATCAGATCGTGTAAATATAAAATACCGACGATATTGTCACGCTTGCCTTCGAATACTGGGAAGCGACTGTGGCCACTTTTGTGCAATTCTTCCATCAGGATTGGTCCGATCGATTCCTCGACATTTACAAACACCACCACACGCTTGGGAATGAGAGCGTCAACTACCAGCTTGTCGCCAAAGGTCAGGGCATGCGTTAATAGATTGATTTCGCCAGCCGGAATACGATTATCGGCCTGCTGTTTTTGATTCTCTAACAGTTCGGCTAGGTCGGATTTTTGGTATAAACCAGTGTGAAACGTCACAGGCCGGTGTTTATGTACAAAGCTCGTGAACCGCGTAATCCAGGGGTGCAACTGCTCTAATAACCAAGCAAATACCGGTGCCGATCGACGGGCCGACCAAATACCAGCCTTCGTAAGGTGACCAGTAGGAATCCACACAAACCCGACCCAAATAATCAGCGCCACGAATATAACCGCCAACCACGCCGGCAAGCTGTGTGAAAACAACACCACGCTGGCGGCGAACGCCACACCAATCACAAACCACAGCAAAACCTGGAGACTAACACCGTAGGAAACAGGTTTATAGAGTAAGCTCGCCACGCTATCGCCACGCCTGGCCAATCTTTTTAACTCCTTAACTGGTACGTGCTGGTAGGTTTTGAGTAGCGCCAGGAAAACCAGTGCCAGTGCGGCACAGACAATGCCAAAGATAAATGAAATCATGCACTCATCTTACGGCCATATGGCTATTTTTAAAAGCGCGGCGACAGAGAACTATGTCTTCAGCTTGCAATGGTATACTACTATCCATAGAAGAGGAGAGATTTAAATACTATGAGTAAGCAGTTTTGGGCCGTCATTTTGGTCATCGTTGTCGCCTTAGGCGGCGTGTTCTTTGCAACCAGTCATAATAATACAGATTCGGGTAGCACCAGTAGCCAGCCAACAAATCACGTTGAAGGCTCCACAAGTACTGGTGTCAAGCTTGTTGAGTACGGTGATTACGAATGCCCGTATTGTGGTCAGTTTTACCCAATTGTTAAGCAGGTTGTCGCAACCAACAGCGACAAGATTCAATTCCAGTTCCGCAACTTGCCACTCAGCCAGATACACAAAAACGCCTTTGCTGGTGCGCGTGCTGCCGAAGCAGCAGGACTCCAGGGCAAGTTCTGGGAAATGCATGATGCACTGTATGACAACCAGGATCCAAACGGCGCCCAGGGCTGGGTTGCCAGTAACGATCCACTGGGTGAATACTTTGACGGATTCGCTACAAAACTTGGCCTGAACAAAGCACAGTTTGATACCGATTTTGCCAGCAGCAAAGTTAATAATCTGATCAATGCCGACCTAGACGCTTTCAAGAAGACCGGCGTAGACGAAGCAACCCCAACCTTCTTCCTGGACGGCAAACACATTACTCCAGGCTACAGTGCGGCCGACTTCCAGAAGTTGATTGATGCCGAAATCAAGGCCAAAGCAAAAACCACTACGCCATAAATTCTGCGAACGAACCAAAAGAGCCGCCAAAACCGACGGCTCTTTTGGTTGCAATAGAATACAAAACTAGTGCATAGCAACGGCTTTTTCAGCCTCCACACCTTGGGTGATTTTTGGTTGCTTCAGCAAAAGCGTTGCGATGATGGATGCACCAAGCATGAAGCCAGTTCCAACAAGAAAGGCCACGTGGAAACCATGGACTTCGGCAGTCAGTGATGCCAGCCTGGTTGGTGCAGCGTGCAGGTTTGTGATGTATCGCGCGGCGGCCGATGTCGACAAGCCAGTTAATATCGCTAGGCCAATGGCCCCACCAATCTGCTGCGAGGTATTGAGCAGCCCCGATGCAAGACCGGATTGCTTACCAGGTACACCGCTCGTTGCGGCGATGGTAATTGAAATAAACGTTGCACCCATGCCAAGACCCATCAAAATGAAACCCGGCAGAATGTCATGGATAAAGTTACCCCCAACCCGCACATGCGACAAGTAGAACAACGCGCCCGCAGTGAATAAGGGCGCCACCATTAAGATTGGTTTAAAGCCAATTTTCTTAACCAGCCTAGGCACATTCGTTGCTGCAATGGCGATCATAACCGGCAAAACCAAGAAGCTTAACCCAGTTTTTACTGGTGAATAGCCGAGTACGGTTTGTGTATACAGCGATACGAAAAAGAACGTCGAAAACAGGCCCGCTACGATTGGCATCATGGTCAGGTTAGCTGCAGTAACGTTGCGAATTCGGAAAATTTTAAACGGTACTAGCGGGTGTTCGACGCGTAGCTCGTTCCAGATAAAAAAGCCCATGAGCAGGATGCTTGCACCGAGATACGTTAGTGTACTGTGCGACGTCCAGCCATGACTTGGTGCCTCTACCAAGGCGTAGACCAACAACATGAGTGACGAAGTAATTGAAATAGCGCCGGGAAGGTCGAGTTCGTTGTGTGTTTCTTCGGATTCGTGTGCGGGCACCATGCGCCAGGTGGCAGCAACAACAGCAACGGCCACAGGCACATTTATAAAGAAGTTCCAGCGCCAGCCAAGGTATTGGGTAATAATACCGCCGAGCAATACGCCAGCGGCTGCACCACCAGATGCCACTGCACCCCAAACTGCTAGGGCGGTGTTGCGTTCGTGACCCTCTTTGTATGTGACCAGAACTATCGAAAGTGCCGCTGGCGACATCATCGCAGCTGCCAAACCTTGCGCAGCACGCAAACCTATGAGAATACCGCCCGTTGGAGCAAGCCCGTCAATCAGCGAAGCGATACCGAATATTGCGGTACCAATCATAAATAACTTGCGACGTCCAAACAGATCGGCCGCGCGGCCACCAAGCAGCAAAAAGCCACCGAATGCCAGGGTGTATGCCGTGACAATCCATTGCAAGCTTGATTGCTGCATATGAAATGCTTTTTGAATAGCAGGCAATGCCACGTTTACAATTGATACGTCTAGCACAACCATAAACTGGGCCAGCGCCAGAACGATAAGTATGAGCCAATGACTCCGGACCTTCTCTGCCATACTGTTCTCCTTGAATTCTTAGTAAATTTCGAGTATTATTTGAGTTACCAGATTATTGTAAAGCTCAATGATTGACAATGTCAAATATTAATTCAGAGAACCATGACCAAGCAGCCACTATCCGAACAATTCTATTTTGCACTCGTTGCATTCTTACTGCAAGCCAAGCAGCAAGTTGTGGCAATTAGTGGCGAGCTTGGTCTCACCAGTGTGCAAGCACTCACCCTTCTAATGGTCGATAGCATTACAGCACCTTCCATGAGTAGTCTTTGTAAGTTATATGACTGTGATGCCAGCAACATAACCGGCATTATTGACGGCCTCGAGCAAAAAGGCCTGGTATCGCGCCAGCCGCACCCAACCGATCGCCGCATAAAAATAATTCGCCTAGAACCAGCCGGCAAACAAATACAGACCAACATCATCCGTCACCTGGTCAAAAACAGCGACCACCTATTTGACGGCCTTAACCAAACCGAACTAGCTCAGTTCGCCAACTTAGTCCAAAAACTCCAAATCCCCAAAAAATAACTTAGTAGTGCAAAAATTCTTGCCACTTGGGACGTCGAACCTGTACTTCAACTCGAGTACCTTTCGAGTTCATAACTTTAATTTTTACTGACATAATAACCCCTATACCAAAGACGGTAGCATATTCAAATACTATCCTCAGTGGCTTTTTTATTTTTTAACTGTTTTTGTTCTCTCTTCGGGCGGCTCTCGCACTCCGCAGATTCAAGATAAGTGCAGTGTAACGGATACGGTTATGCTTTGTCAAGAAGAATTGTTGTCTCCGATTTTTCATTACATATTGTAAAAAGTAATGATTTTTGATATAGTAATGAATATGAATAAGCTCATCACTATCACAAGCAAGGGCCAGACGACGTTACCAATCATCATGCGCCGCAAGCTTGGTATTGATTCGGCTGGTGGAGTACTGCAGATTAATTTTGATGAGCGCAAGGGTGAGCTAGTCATTACAAAACCGGCCAGCATCACCGACCTGAGTGAACGAATAAGCAGTTTTATCAAGCCGGGCACAAAACCAGTACTTTCAGTTGATGACTACTACAAGACCAATCGGGAAATGAAAACTTAGATGGCCATTTCTTCTGGGTCACTCGATGCGAATGTGCTCCTGCGACTACTATTGAACGATGTGGCCGATCAACACCTAGAGGCGATGAGGCTACTTCAGAATGCTTCCGGGCAATTTGCCGTCGCAGATACTGCCATTATTGAGGTAGTGTTTGTGCTAGAGAGGAACTACAAGCTTACAAGATTACAGATATACGAAGCGGTGCAAGGGCTCATTGCGCTCGCACAAATAAACTGCAATCGAAATTTATTTGAAAAGGTTCTGCCTATTTTCACGGAGCATGCCGGACTGTCATTTGAAGATTGTTGTCTGGCTACCTATGCCGAACTTGAAGATGCAAATCCCTTATGGACTTTCGACAAGAAGCTTGCGAATCAAACTTCAAACACCCAGCTTGTGAGTGCCGACTTACTTCGGTAGCGAAACATAAAGCCAGTGGTGATTACTGTATTGGGCAACGCTTTTTAACAAACCCTTGGTTGATTGCCTGGTTTGCAATGCCTCGCGAACAGAGGTGGATGACACATCGGGCGCGTAACTATTAATAAGTGTCACGAGCGGTGCCTGCGGCCAGCTGGCAACCGTTTGCTTGATATCCTCAACTGCTTGGCCGTCTCGCCGGCCAATTACCAGCTCAGCCATCGCAAACAAGCGCTCAATGTGCGGCCAGGTACTCATGTGTAGTACCGCATCGGAACCAACCAAAAATACCAGCTGACTATCTGGGAACATTATTTCTAAATTTGGTAAGGTACGCTGCATGGAAAAACTGACATCGTCCAATTCTAGGACTTCAAAATTTGGATATGGGCGAACTGCGCGCTGCAACATGGCAACCCGATGGCCAAAGTGTTCAACCGTCTTCTTGTGACGTGGCCGCCGTTCCGGCAAGAAATACAGCCTATCGAGTTTTGCTGCCTGCACCGCTTGCAAGGCAAAAGCAATGTGGCCAGCGTACACGGGGTTGAACGTGCCGCTATAGATACCAATACGTTCTTTGGTCACTCGGCTAGCTCCATCGTGGCACCTTTGCAACATTTGGCGGTATCAAATTGTTCAGTG